>ENA-OQHN01000196-OQHN01000196.1-human-gut-metagenome-genome-assembly--contig:-NODE-196-length-23323-cov-7.266511_pt1 | contig 23323 bp, 19 predicted proteins | sample MGYA00242564_ERZ504721 | MGnify/ENA primary metagenome ERZ504721 (study PRJEB26092, sample SAMD00036212) | human gut metagenome | host: Homo sapiens | study: EMG produced TPA metagenomics assembly of...
GAGAATATGGACCCGGAGGATGCCCGGGCACTGCGCAGCTATCTGTACCAGATGCAGGAGCAATTGCAGTATGTGCTCTGCAATCTGGACACGGAGAATTTCTCGGAGGAGCTGCGGGGCAGGCTTTCCGGCAGTTTGGGAAAGGAGGAGACATGAGCGAGAAAAAGAAGCAGGAGTACACCACAGGCGGGCTGAAAAACCGGCAGGATGTGGAAAACGCGCTGGCTTCGGCAGAGTACCGGCCCTCGCAGGAGGTGACGGACGCGGCCAGCGACCTGAAGCAGTGGCAGGCCAACCGCCCCGGCGATTACGAGAGCGCCTATCAGGGCCGCATTGACGGCCTGATGGAGGATCTGCTGGACCGGAAGGAATTCAGTTACAGCTATGGTGCCGACCCACTGTACCGCCAGTACGCCCAGCTGTACACCCAGAATGCCCAGAACGCCAGTGCCGACGCGGCGGCGCAGGCCGCTGCCCTGACCGGCGGCTATGGTTCCAGCTACGCGGCCAGTGCGGCCCGGCAGGCATACCAGCAGCAGATCGGTGCGTTGAGCGAGGCCATCCCAACGCTGTACCGGCTGGCGCTGGATACCTACCAGAGCGGCGGCGATGCCCTGGTGGAGCAGATCGACCAGCTGAACGGGCAGGAGCAGAATGCCCGGCAGAAGTATGAGCGGGAGCTGGCGGATTACTACACCCAGCTGGAACAAAAGGGCAATGCCTACAACACGGCTTACACCCAGGATTACGGGCGTTATCAGGATTATCTGGGCCAGCTGGACAGCCTGTACGGTTACTACGCGGCACAGGAACAGCAGGAGGCGGCCCGCCGCCAGCAGGGATTCAACAATGTGATGACCGTGCTGGGCCTTCTGGGTGACGCGGCCCAGCTGGCCATTACCGGCACCACGGGTCTGGGCAGCATGGCAGGCAGCCTGCTGAACACCGGGTACAACATCTATGCGGGCAACCGCGCCTATGAAGCCGAACGGGCCGACACGGCATGGAAGCAGAAAATGCAGGAGCAGCTGCGGCAGGATGAGCTGGCACAGCAGCAGTACAAAAACGAGCAGGCGCAGCAGGAATATCAGGACAAACTCCGCCAGCAGCAGGTCAGCAATGCCCTTGCGGCAGAGCGGCTGGATCTGAGCAAGAGCCAGTGGGCAGCCAAGCAGGAAAAGGCCAGCCGGACTGCCGAAAAAGCCAGCGCCGATGCAGCGGCGAAGCGCGGCAGCCTGACGGGTGACACCGGCCTGAAGGTGGGCAAAAGCGGCGTTTCCAGCGGCGGCACCGTGCCGTACAGCGCGGCGAGGATGCGCAGTCAGGGGCGCAGTGATACGGCCATCCGCACCCAGCTGCTCAAGGAGGGATACTCCAGCAGCGAGGTCAGGAAGATCATGCAGCAGTTGAACAGCTGAAAAAAGGGGAGGGCTCCCGTGTAAGGAGCTCTCCCCTTTGTGCTATGCCCGCACATCCTCACGGCGTAAAAGCAGCCATGCCAGAAGGAACATTGTCCCCAGCCAGAAGATGCAGCTGAAGGCAAACAGCCCGTAGCTGCCAGCCAGAGCATCCGCACTTTTGTTGGAGTTCATACCCAGCTGCATCAGGGAATAGGGCCACAGGATTCCAAAGCCTTTGGAGCTGATAAAGATGCCGGTAATGCCGCCCAGCAACCCCAGGAAAAATGGGCACGGCAAAGCTGCGGATGACCATGGCCAGCACCAGCTGTGCGGCAATGACAGCCAACGCACCCAGCAGTCCCCGCAGCAAAAACAGAGGTAAGGTGACCGGCGGCAGCCCGGGCAGATGGGCAAATACCCTGCCGCAGAACACGAACAGCGCGAACACAAAGCCGTGGGTCAGCAGCGCCAGCTTTGTCACCACCGCAAACTTTGCGGCAAACAGGTCCAGCGGTGGTACGGGGCTTGCCATGATCAGGTTCCAGTTGTGCCCCAGATGTTCCAGCCGCCACAAGTAGGCGGCATAGGTGGCTACCATGGCAGGGAAGAAGAACATGGAATAAAACAGGGTGTGCTGGGTCCACAGGCTATACCAGCCGTCGGTGAGGATCTCAAGATTTTGCAGATAATTGAAGGTGCCGTAGGTGGCGGAAAGAATGGGCAGCAGAAAGAACATTGCCCAGATGGGGGATGCGTGGAGTTTGCGGTTCTCCGCAAGAATGCAGCGTTTCAGCATGGTTTTATACCTCCTCGTCCTGTACCTTGCGCCACGCAAAGGCAAACAGCACAGCGCCCAGCGCAAGGGTGAAGGCCAGCAGCCCCCAGTTGAAGGGGCGGGGGCCGTAGGTGACGGTGTGGGTGGCCTTGTCCCAGTTCGCCACTTCGTAGGCGCTCAGAGGGATGTAGTACCCAAAGGGCACAAAATAACTGGCAAGCGGCGGCATAAAAGCAGAGAACAGCCCCACCAGCGCCCCTACAATGCCCACGCAGAGCGCCGGCAGAGGATTGCCTACCCACAGCATCAGCAGAAATTCGCCAAAGAAGAGCATTGCGTCAACCGCCAGTGTGCAGACGAACAGATAGACCAGCTGCCCGGTGGGAAAGGCTTCGGTATAACCATGAATGCGCCCCAGCACCGGAACGCAGGCCAGCTCCAGCACCGTGACCAGCAGCACCTCCAGTACCCCAAAGACCGCCTTGCCTGCAAACAGGCTGCGGCGGCTCTGCAGGGTGTAAAGTAGCTTGGCGGTGTTGCCTTTGATCTCCATATCCCACAGCCGGGAGGCCAGCACTGCCATCATCACCGGCATCAGAATGGCTTCAATGACGGGCAGGCTGTAAAGCAGGGCGCTGTAACCGTTGGCGAGCTCCTCCGGGTCAGCTGGGGCAAGGCCGCCCACCCACAGCACGACAATGCCGGGGATGAGCAGGCAGAGAGCAAGGTCGTGCCGACGGTGGGGCTTTTTGCAGTTCTGCACGGAAAGCTGCCATCTTACACCACCTCCCCGCTGGTCTGGGTCAGGCTGAGGAAGATGTCCTCAAGGCTCTTTGTCTGGGCCGTCAGGCCAACCACACCCACGCCGCTTTCGGCAAGGGTACAGACCAGCGCCGCCAGCGCTTCGTCCGGCAGCGGGGGAAGCTGCAGGGTGTCCGGCTGGTCTGCCGGTGCAGCGGCTTTTACTCCCTGCTGCTGCAGGACGGCTGCGGCTTTGGGTGCGTCCAGCACCCGCAGCAGAATGCCGCCCCGGCTGTGCTTTTGCAGCTGCTGCAGGGAGCCCTCGAACAGCAGCCTTCCGTGGTTCAGGATGCCCACCTGATCCACCATCTGCTCGATCTCGCCCAGCAGGTGGCTGGAGATCAGCACGGTGGCTCCGGTGGTCTGGGGCATGGAAGCAATCAGACTGCGCATTTCCTGAATGCCTGCCGGGTCCAGACCGTTGGTGGGTTCGTCCAAGATCAGCAGTTTGGGGCTGCCCAGCAGCGCCATGGCAATGCCCAGCCGCTGCTTCATGCCAAGGGAATACTGCCCCACCTTCCGGTCAGCGTCTTTGGTCAGGTGCACGATCTCCAGCACCCGGGGGATGTCCTTCCGGTCCACGTCTTTCAAGTCAGCCACGATGGAAAGGTTTTCCCGGGCAGTCAGGTGCAGGTAACCGGAGGGGGATTCGATCAGACTGCCGGTCTGCCGCAGCAGGGCAATGCGGTTTGCTTCGTTCAGGGTGTGCCCCAGCAGTTCCACGCTGCCGCCGGTGGGGTGTACAAGCCCCAGCAGCATCTTCATGGTGGTGGATTTGCCTGCACCGTTGGGGCCTAAAAATCCGTAAACACAGCCCTCCGGGACAGTCAGGTTCAAATGATCCACCACCGGACGGCCATGGTAGCTTTTGCAAAGGGCATGGGTCTCGATCACAGGTTTCATAAATGGTCTCCTTTCGCATTCATGGATTTCGGAACGATGCCAGAATACACCCGCTGCCTTAAACTGACCGGAAGCGCAGCTTAATTTACCCTTAAATTTGCAGATGTTTTCCGCTGCGGCGCAAAAAGTGTGGTATAGTAAAGGCGGGAAAGGAGAACTGCCCTTATGGATACCATTTATGATGCAAAGTTTCTCGTTGTGGATGACAACGCCGAGCTGCTGGCACTGCTATGTGAGCAGCTGCTGGGCGCAGGATATGGCCATATCAGAACCGCCCAAAGCTGCGCCGCTGCCCGCGCCTGCTTTGCGGCAGAACAGCCGGAGCTGATGATCCTGGATATCAACCTGCCGGATGGGGATGGATTTTCGCTGTTCCGGGCGCTGCGGGCAAAAAGTACCACATCTAGTTGTATAGATTATTTTCTAACTATTCCTTAGGGAGGTTTGCCTAGATGATTCGGAATCATCGGAAGCGTGTGGAAAGTCAGGGCCCCGCACCGTTCCTGTTCCGCAAAGGCTTGGTCAGGACCATGCGGATGTCGATTTGACGCGTGTTCCGGGAAAACCCCTATTCGCCCGACTTCGCCTCTCTCCTGGGCCGGGACCGGCAGACTGCCCTGATTCGGAGGCCCGGGCCTGCGCCGCAGGCGCATCGAGGCGTTGTGACGGGCGCAGCGGCTGCTAGAATCCTGGCATGAACGAGACCATGCCCATTTCCGCCGGCCTTCCCGCCGGCATGACGACGGACGCCTGTCTTGAGGCGCACCTCCGCTCGGCCTTCCTCACGGGAGAGACCGACGGGGAGGAGGCCGGACTTCGGCCGGAATTCGTCATCAACGACCCCGACCGCAGGATCAAGGTCCTCACCGTGATCGAGGACGAACTCGCGCGATGCACGAGCTTCGACATCAGTGTTGCCTTCGTGACGATGAGCGGCATCGAGCCGCTTCTGCCCATCTTTGAGGAGCTGCGCGAACGAGGCGTGCCGGGACGAGTGCTGACCACGGACTATCTCTGCTTTTCGGATCCCGCCGCCATGCGCAAGCTCGCGGGCATCTCCAACATCGAGGTGAGGCTCTTCAGGGCCGAGAGGAACCGAGGCTTTCACACGAAGGGCTACATCTTCAATTCGGGCGACGTCTGCCGCTTCCTGATCGGAAGCTCGAACCTGACGGGCACGGCGCTCGCGACGAACCGCGAGTGGAACGCAAGGCTCGTCTCGAAGCAGACGGGTGCCTTTGCAAGGGCGCTTCAGGCCGAATTCAGGGCGCTCTGGGACCATCCGCTCAGCCGTCCCCTCCATGAGGTGATCGACGCCTACGAGGCCGAGCGCAGGGCGCACATGGCGGCCCAGACCGAGGTGATGAGGCGCCTGCCGCTTCCCGTTTCGCCCGTGCGTCCCGAGCCCAACTCGATGCAGCGCGCCTTCGTCGAGAATCTTCTCAGGATCGCGGGTTCGGGCGAGCGCCGCGCGCTGCTCATTTCCGCCACGGGCACGGGCAAGACCTATGCCGCGGCCTTCGCCGTGCGTGAGCTCAAGCCCCGCAGGATGCTCTTCGTCGTGCACCGCGAGCAGATCGCGAGGCAGGCGATGGCAAGCTTCAGGCGAGTCCTGGGTGAGGACGAACTCACCTACGGGCTTCTCGGCGGCGGGCAGAACGAGGCGGGTGCGGACTGCGTCTTCGCGACCATGCAGACGCTTGCGCGAGAACGCGTGCTCGGCGCGTTGGATCCGAAGGCGTTCGACGTGATCATCATCGACGAGGTGCACCGCGCAGCGGCCGAGAGCTACAAGAAGATCATGGCGCACTTCGAGCCGAAGCTCTGGTTCGGCATGACGGCAAGTCCCGACAGGCCCGACGGCGCGGACATCTACGCACTCTTCGACCACAACATCGCCTACGAGATCCGCCTGAGCACGGCGCTTGAGGAGGACCTTCTCTGTCCGTTCCACTATTTCGGCGTGAAGGACGTCACGGTGGGCGGCATGATGCTCGAGGACCTCTCCGACTTCAGGCTGCTGACGGCCGAGGAGCGCGTCTCGAACATTCTCGACCGCGCGCAGTACTTCGGCTGGAGCGGTCCGCGCGTCAAGGGCCTCGTCTTTTGCTCGAGGAAGGAAGAGTGCGCCGAACTTTCGAGGCTCTTCAATGAACGCGGCCTCATGACGGTCGCGCTCACGGGCGAGGATGAGCAGAGCCTGCGCGAGGAGGCGATCTACCGCCTCTCGTACGGCGTGGGCGACAACAGGCTCGACTACATCTTCACGGTCGACATCTTCGCCGAGGGCGTCGACATTCCCGAAGTCAACCAGGTCATCATGCTGCGTCCGACGCAGAGCGCGATCGTCTTCGTGCAGCAGCTCGGCCGAGGCCTTCGCAAGGCACCTGACAAGGAATTCGTGGTCATTCTCGACTTCATCGGGAACTACCAGTCGAACTTTCTGATTCCGGTGGCGCTCGCCGACGACCGCTCGTACAACAAGGACAACCTGCGCCGCGCGCTCGCCGTCGATCTGAGGCAGATTCCGGGAGCCTCGAGCGTGCACTTCGATCCGATCGTGCGCAAGCGCATCTACGAGTCGATCGACCGCGCGAGCGTGAGCGACACGAAGCTCATCCGTACGAGTTACGAGCAGCTCAAGGCCAAGCTCGGCCGCATTCCGGGGCTTCTCGACTTCGACAGGTTCGGCTCGATCGATGCCGTCAAGTTCTTCGAGAAGTTCGGCTCCTACTACGCCTTTCTCGAAAAGTACGAGAAGTCCTTCACGACTAGGCTCTCGACGCGCGCCGCAGGCATGCTCGCCTTCCTGTCCGTGAAGGCGGGCGCGGGCAGGCGCGTTTCCGAGGCGATTGTCATCAGGGACCTGCTCGCGGGTAGACCGGACCTTGAGACGGGACTTCGCGAGGGACTCGCCCGCTATGGGATCGAGCCCTCGGCTGCGCATCTCTCAAGCGTCTTCGGCTTTCTTTCGAACCGCTTCGTGAAGACCGCCGACGAGGCGAAGCAGCGCGCCGGGATGGTCTTTGTCGAGTACGACGCCGCGCTCGGATGGCGCATGGCCACGGAACTTCGCGAGGAGCTCGGCCGAAGCGCGGAGTTCCGCACGATGCTCGCGGAGCTCGCGGGCTTCATGGTCTCGCGCTACGAGGCCAGGTTCTCGAAGCGCTACGCGGGCACCGACCTCGTTCTCTACGAAAAATATACGTACGAGGACGTCTGCAGGCTGCTCAACTGGCCGACCAACATGAACGCCCAGAACATCGGCGGGTACTTCTACGAGAAGACGACGAAGACGATGCCCGTCTTCGTCAACTACCACAAGGCCGAAGGCGCGATCGCTTACGAGGACCGCTTCGTCTCGCCGTCGCACATCGTGGCGCTCTCGAAGACGAAGCGCAGGACAACGTCGGCCGACGCGGACCACATCTATAAGCGCACGCCCGAGGACAAGGACAACAGGATCCTTCTCTTCGTGCGCCGCAACAAGGAGGACAAGGGTGAGGCGAAGGCCTTCTACTTCCTCGGGGAGGTTGAGGCGCAGGGCGAGCCCGTGCCCGTGACGCTTCCCGCAACGGGCGACCGCGCCTTCGAGATCGATTACAGACTCGACGTGCCCGTGCGTTCCGACATCTACGCCTACGTGACGATGGCCGAGGATTAGAATCCGAAGGCGCGCGGCACGGCGGCACGAAGCCGACAAAAGCTCAATTCAAAACAGCAAGGAGTATGAATGAAGACGATCGAAGTGGTCGCGGCCATCATCGAGCATGAAGGCAGGATTCTCGCCACCCAGCGCGGGTACGGCGACTTCAAGGACGGGTGGGAGTTTCCCGGCGGCAAGATGGAGCCCGGCGAAACGCCCGAGGCCGCCATCGTGCGCGAGATCGAGGAGGAGCTCAAGGTGACGATTGCACCCAAGACCCTCGTGACGACGGTCGAGTGCGACTATCCGAAGTTTCACCTCACGATGCACTGCTTCCTTTCGTCCATCGTGAAGGGAGAGATCTGTCTCGTCGAACATGAGGCGGCGAAGTGGCTCTCGCCCGACGAGCTCGACAGCGTCGACTGGCTGCCTGCCGACGTGGAGGTCGTCGAGAAGCTCAAGACGCTGCTCTGACAAAGGTCTCGAAGGGAGAAGAAGGGCCCGCTTCGGTTTCGAGGCGGGCCTTTTTCGACGGCGGATGCGCCGCGTGAACATTCGTCACAAAAGAGTGCTTCGGGGAGAAGGACTTTTTCGCTGCGCTCGAGTACGATCAGGCGTGAGCCGGTCATTTGCGACTGCCTGAAGGAGATTCTCATGACGATGTCAAATCTCCCGCATGACCGGGTTCCGGGTTCCGGGGCCCGGCAGGATCCATGTCTTCTGCGAAGGCGAGACTGAGGTGCTCTATTTGCAGGACTTCTGCAGGCTGATCGGCCTTTCCGGAAAAAAGGCGGTCATCTCCGTCTGTCCCGTGAAGAATCCCGCACGGGCGATCGAGTGGATATGCCGGCAAGTGCCCGGCGTTTCGAAGGCGTCCGCCGCCACTCCCGAGTGCTGGCTGGTCTTTGATCGCGACCGCCATGAAGGCTTTCACGAGGCGTTCGAGCTTGTGAAGCAGCATCCCTGCATACATCTTGCGGCCACGAAGCCGTGCTTCGAGTACTGGCTGCTTCTTCACTTCGATGATTTTCAGGATGATCTTCCTCTGGCGCAGGGGTGGTACGTTGCGAAGCGGCAGGTGCAGGGGAAGCAGGTGGCTCCGGACAGAAGCGTCCGGATGACGATGGAGTTTCTGGAACGTGTTGCTCATCCCGAGGCCGTGCTCAAGCGCCTGAAGAAGCACATGCCCGGTTACGGCAAGAACAAGGCGGGCGTGTTCGAGCAGCTTTTCCCGTTCTTGGGAACCGCTCTGTGGCGCACGCTTGGAGGCGTGGATCCCGAGTACGGTCATGGTTCGCGACTGCCTGAACTCCTCGAGCGGCTCTGCTCTCTTGCGGGCACCACGATCGTCGATGTTGTGTGCCGCCAGGCGTTAGAACTTGCTTCGAGGTGCCTGGCGAAGGCCGGCGGTCGTTCTTCGGGCACCTGCGTTCGGCAGAAGGCCAGGCCGGCTGCACCGAAGAATCCCCGCGCGTCAGGCGTCACGAGGATGCCGCAGTGTTGCGCCTGAGGGTGTTCCGTGAAGTGAACGGTCAAATGAAAGGCGCCTTCGGAATCCATGGAATTCGCGAAGGCGCTCTGATTTTGAGTGACTTCAGAGGGGAGGCCGTCAGGCGGCCTTCTTCGGCGTCACGAGGCTCAGTGCGATGCCGACGACGAGGCCGACGGCGGCGGGAAGCATCCAGTCAAGGCCTTCGGCCGCGAACGGCATGGCGGCGAAGAAGTCGGCGAGGACCGGCAGCTTGAAGCCTGCCTGGCCGAAGCCCGCCGTGATGGCGGCGGCGCCCGTGAAGAGCATCGTCATCGGGTAGGCGAAGCGGTGCTTTTCGATGAACGGGTGCAGGAAGGCGAGGATGATGAGCACGAGCGCAAGCGGATAGATCGCGACGAGGACGGGGACCGAGAACTTCAGGATCGCGGTGAGGCCGGCGTTGGCGATGATCGTGCTCGTCACGGCGAAGACCGTGAGCCAGCCGCGGTAGCCGAGAACCGGGAACGTGTCGCGGAAGTAGTTCGAGCAGCAGGAGAGCAGGCCCACGCAGGTGTTGAGGCAGGCGATGAAGAAGATCGCGCCGAGGATGAAGAGGCCGGCGTGGCCGAACTGCTGGATCACGACGCCCGTGAGGGTCTGGGCGCCGTTTTCGCCCGTAAGGCCCGCACCGCCCGCTTCGGCGCCGATGTGCGCAAGCGCGGCATAGACCGTGATGAGCAGGAAGCCCGCGACGAAGCCCGCGAAGATCGTCTCGCGGACGACGCCCGAGTTCTTCGTGACGCCGAGCGCGCGGATGTTCATTGCGATGATGAGGCCGAAGTTGAGGGCCGCGAGCGTGTCCATCGTCTGATAGCCCTCGATGAAGCCGCGGACGAACGGCGCCGCGTCATAGGGGGCGCGCACGGCGCCGTACTCGCCGAGCGGATGCACGATGGCGGCGATGAAGAGCACCGCGATGAGCGTGAGCAGCGTGGGCGAGAGGATCTTGCCGAGGCGCTGCGTGAGCTTTTCGGGGTTGAGTGCGATCGTGAAGGCGAGCAGGAAGAAGAAGACGGAGTAGGCGGCCTGGGCGACGGCATGGGCCTCGAAGCCCATGATGGTGCCCGAGAGCGCGCCTTCACCTGCGAAGAGTGGCGCAATCGCCATCTCGAAGGACGTGCCCGCCGTACGGGGAATGGCGAGGCAGGGACCGATCGAGAGGTAGATCAGAAGCGTGAAGAGGAAGGCGAAGGCCGGGTGGACGCGGTTGCCGAGCGCCGTGAGGCCGCCCGAGCGCGCGACGGCGGCCACGCCGAGAATCGGGAAGAGCACGGCCGTGACGGCAAAGCCCGACATGGCGGGCAGGGTTGCGTCGCCCGCAAGGGCGCCGAGGAACGGCGGGAAGATCAGATTGCCCGCGCCGAAGAACATCGAGAAGAGCGTGAGGCCGATGAGGCAGCGCTCCTTGAGAGTGAAGCTTTTCATAGTGTGCTGTGATTGTGTGTCTGTCTGCGCGCGCGTCCTCTCGATCGCGCGCCTGACCGCAGCCGGCCTCTTTCGGACGGCTTTTGCGGAGATCACGAACAATAGCACAGGGCGGATGAGGCTGAAATCGGGGAAAGCGTTGAGGGGCGCGGTTTCGCCGCAGCACGAGGAGGAAGTCCCTGGAAGCAGGATGCAAAGGCGGAAGGGAGGAGAAAGCGGACAAAAGAAAAGTCCCTGCAGACTTGCATCTGCAGGGACTCAAGAATCTGGGGTGGGAAATGGGACTCGAACCCACGACAACCGGAATCACAATCCGGGACTCTACCAACTGAGCTATTCCCACCAGTCTTTTTTGTTTTCTCAAGAGCATGTCGTTCTCGAGAGACTTGAATTGTACAGGAAGTTTCGGGTTTTGCAAGGGGTGCGGATTGAAAATACCATAAACACGGTATACGGTGTTGCACGTGACTGCGGCACATTGAATTTCGTGGTTTTGTAACAAATGCGGGTAGGCGACCGTTTTGCACGCACCCGTGCGGATCCGCTGAAGGCGGCGGGCGCATGGGCTAAAATCACGGCTTTCCGTTCACCATCCAATATATAAAAGGAGCATCCATGGCCCGAGGCCCTCATCTGAGCGAACTCGCCGCCGAGTGGCAGGCGCTGGGCGCGAAGCCCCAGCACGTTCGGCGCATCTTTCTTGCCTGGGCGGGGCTTGCCCCGTGGGAGGCCAGAAAGGGCGAGAGCTTTCCGAAGGCCGTGGCCGAGGCGCTGCCCGGCATCAGGGAGCGTCTTGACCGCCTCTCGCATGCGCTGCCCGTTCGAAGCGCCGAGGCCGAGACCGTCAAGCTCATTCTCGGGCTTGAGGACGGCGAGTGCGTCGAGTCGGTGTTGCTGCCCAGGCAGGGACTGTGCGTCTCTACTCAGGTGGGCTGCGCCGTCGGGTGCGTCTTCTGCATGACGGGCAAGGGTGGCCTCGTGCGCCAGCTCTCGAGCGCCGAGATCGTCGCGCAGTACTGCGAGGCCAGGCGGGTGCGCAGCGACGTCAGGAAGATCGTCCTGATGGGCATGGGCGAACCGAGCCACAACCTCGACGCCGTCTGCGAGGCGGTGGAGTTCTTCGGCAACGTGTGCGGACTCGCGCACAAGGACATCGTGGTCTCGACCGTGGGCGACCACAGGCTCTTCGATCGCCTGCCCGCGCTCTCCGTGCGTCCCGCGCTCGCGCTCAGCCTCCACACCACGGACAACGCGCTGCGCAGGAAGCTTCTCACCAACTCGAAGGACATTCCCGTCGAGACCCTCCTCGAGAGAACGCTTGACTACGCCGATGAGACGGGATACCCCGCCCAGATCGAGTGGACGCTGATGGCGGGCATCAACGACGCGCCCGAGCAGGTCGAGCGTCTGGCCGATCTCATCGAGGGACGCTACGCCATGGTGAACTTCATCGCCGTCAATCCGGTCGAGGGCTCGGGCTTCAGGAGGCCCGAGTCGGCCCACATGCAGGACCTCATCACGATCCTGCGCAGACGAGGTACCGTCGCGACCCTTCGCGACAGTGCAGCTCAGGACATCGAGGGCGGCTGCGGACAGCTCCGCGCACGAGTCATCGGCATCAGGAAGGAGCAGGCCTGACGGTCCGTTGCTTCGGTTTCAGAGGCCGCCTGTGGGCGGCCTTTTCTTCTCTGGGAATTGAGGATGGCATTCGCCTTTCTTCGCAGATGTTTTGCTTCGCCGGACAGGTTCTCCCGAAGGAGCCCTTCGCCTGTGTTCATGCACCGGCACCTCTGCACGGCAGGTCCCGGTGACAGGGAAAATTTCCTGTGAGTCAAGCTCTTCCTGGGTCCCTGACCTTTCCCTGTAACAGGCTTTGGCTGTTATTTTTTTGTGGGATCGAATTCTTTTCTCTTGAAAGAGGGGCTGAAAACTGCGGAGTTTCTATCCAATTCTGGAGTGGCTCGGTTGTTCTGATGCACTCTGCCCGCCTGCATCAGTCCGGCGGGCGCAACTCCTGAAAACCACAAAGCCCGGACGGCTCTTGCGCTTCCGGGCTTCAGTCATTAGGCTGCTTTTGCAGATCAGATCTGTTCGTAGATCTTGGAAAGCTGTGCGAAGACGGCCTTGTCTTCTTCAGTGGCTTCGCGATAGGCTGCGTCGGAGAAGGCGACGCCTGCGATGTCGGCCGCAGTGTAGAAACGGAGTTTTTCGGTCACGCCGGAATTGCTGCCGCCGCCGATCTGGAAGCCGATCATCTTGATTTCGTTGGTGGGCGTAAGGCCGCAGGCATAGGGGACGACCACGCGGTCAAAGCCGTGGTACGCAAATTCCAAGGCCTTCTTTTCCTTGATCGCCTGTGCGATCGTGTCAACTGTCGTCATTTCAATTCTCCTTGGTCGGAAAGTTGCGCCGAACATTTCGGACGTGTGCTTTAAGTATCTGCTCAATTGAGTGTAAATGACATGACTTGGCTCAAAAGATTGAGATGTCGATACAAAAGAAGGCATGATGATCGGTGCAGAAGGGATGGATTTGCAGGGTTTTCGAGGGCTTTTCGCGGGAGATGTTTTGCTGTATGGAATGCGGGGCTCCGTGCGGGCCGCCCGCGGAAACGGATCGGTGCCGTTTCGCCGAACTGCCCGCGGACCTTCTCGACGGGCCTCTAAGGCATTTCCCCAAGGCCGCAATGTAATACCTCAAGGTTTGTCCACTTTCGCATGACGCTTCGAAAGGCTTCTGCTAGAGTTCAATCACGGTCTTCTGAGAGTTGACCGAAACGGAAACGCCCGGCAGGTCCGGGCTCGCCTTCAGACGAACCCGAGGGGTTCTCGTCAAAGGCGACCTTCTCCAGAACAGTCATCCGAATCCTCTTCGGCCTGATGCGGCATCCTCGGCCGCACGGACTGCTCTGATGTTTCTGCGAAACGGACGGACAACGTCCCCGTCCGACAATCCCAAAAAACTTTTTCCGCAATCAACATCCGGAGAACACAAATGAATCTCTCCCGACTTTTCGCACCCATCGCTCTCGTGTCCGCCATTGCCCTGTCCGGCATTTCCGGCAGCGCCCTCGCCGACACGACGCTTCGCATCGGCGTCACGCCCGTGCCGCACGCCGACATCGTCAACTTCATCAAGCCGACGCTTGAGAAGGAAGGCGTCAAGCTCGAGGTGGTGGAATTCAACGACTACATCCAGCCGAACCTCGCGCTCGATGCGGGCGAACTTGACGCCAACTATTTCCAGACGATTCCGTATCTGGAGGAAATGGTCAAGTCCCGCGGCCTCAACCTGCACATCCTCGTCTCCGTGCATCTCGAGCCGATGGCCCTCTACTCCAAGAAGGTGAAGAGACTCGCCGACATTCCGGCAGGCGCCAAGGTGGCCGTGCCGTCCGACCCGACGAACGAGGGTCGTGCACTCAAGGTGCTCGAGCACGCGGGCCTCATCAAGCTCAAGGACGGCGCGACGCTCCTCTCCGGCATCGGCGACATCGTCTCGAACCCGAAGAAGCTGAAGTTCGTCGAGCTTGAGCCTGCTCTTCTGCCGCGCGCCCTCGACGACGTGACGGCCGCCGTCATCAACGCCAATTACGCGCTCGAAGCGGGCTTCAACCCGGCGAAGAACGCCATTGCGCTGGAGGAAAAGAGTTCGCCCTTCGGCAACGTCGTCGCGATCCGCGAAGGCGACGACAAGAAGGAGGCCTTCCAGAAGCTCAAGAAGGCGATCACCTCTCCTGAAGTGAAGAAGTTCATCGAGGAGAAGTATCAGGGCGGCGTGCTTCCCGTCTTCTGAGAATTGCGTTAGTCTGAAGTGAAATGCAAGGCAAGGCCGGTCCGGGTTCGACCCGTGCCGGCCTTTGCGTCGATCTGGAGAATGATCATGACCCGTACCGACAAGCTCGTCGCCGCCCACTGGGGTGTCGCCCGCGTCCGCATGACGGACGGCCGTCCCGCGCTCGTTCCGATCGTCGAGGACATGAGGCCCTCGGAACGCATGGCCGACTATCTGGCGGGGCGTGATGGCGCCGAACGCCTTCTCGCTCCGAAGGTCCGTGAAGGCTATCTCAGGGCCTGCCGCGAGGGACGCGATCCCGCCCTGACCCGTGAGGGCCGCGGCAGGGAGGCCTTCGTCGAGGTCGAATGGGAGGAGGCGCTCGAGCTTGCCGCCCGCGCGATCGAGAGGACGTATGCGGACCACGGACCCTCGGCCGTCTGGGGCCGGTCCTACGGCTGGAAGAACACGGGCGAGGTCAACAATCCGATCGGACTCCTGAGAAGGCTGCTGATGCTCAAGGGCGGATTCGTGCAGACCTTCAACTCCTACTCCACGGCCGCCATCGCCGCCATACAGAAGGTGATCGCAGGAAGCGGAGACCCCGACGTGCCGCCTGCGGCCGAGGTGCTCGAGCATGCCGAGCGCGTCATTCTCTGGGGTGCGGATCCGGTCGTCACGAACGACATCGCCTGGACCACGACGCTGCACGACACGGCGAAGGTCTTCGAGGCGATGAGAACGAAGGAGGGACTCGAGGTCGTCGCCGTCAATCCCGTGAAGCCCGAGACGCTCGACGTCACGGGCGGGCGCTGGATCGCGCCGCTTCCCGGGACGGACGCCGCGTTCGCGCTCGGCCTCGTGCACACGCTTCTGGCGACGGGCAGGGCCGACCGTTATTTTCTCGAGACCCGCACGACGGGCTTCGAAACGCTCGAGGCCTGCCTCAACGGACGTCTTGACGGCGTCGTCCGCGACGCCGCCTGGGCGGCCGGCATCTGCGGGCTCGACGAGAAGACGATCAGGGATTTCGCTGAGGAGCTTGCGGCGCACCGGACGATGATCATGCTCGGCTGGGGGCCCCAGAGGGCCCGCTACGGCGAGTCGACGGTCTGGGCCGTCTGGGCGCTCGCCGCAGCGCTCGGCCAGATCGGTGGACGAGGTACGGGCATCGGCACGCGCTACCACTACTCTTCGGGCGGCGCGGGCGCGTCGGCGGGCAGGGGCCTTCCGGGCCTTCCCGTCAACGTGGCGCCCGTCGGTCCCGTCACGCATCCCGAGCGGCTCCCGAAGCCGCTTCCCGTCGCCGCCGTTGCCGACGTGCTCCTGAATCCGGGAAAGCGCATCCGCTGCGGCGGCATCGAGCTCGAATACCCCGACATTCGCCTCGTCTTCTGGGCGGGCGGCAATCCCTTCGCGCACCATCCCGACACGGGACGCCTCGCCGCGGGCTTCAGACGGCCCGACGCCGTCATCGCCTGCGACGTCTTCGAAACGGCGACAACGAAATATGCCGACATATTGCTTCCCGCCTCGCATCCGCTGGAAAGAAGCGACATTGCGGGGATCGGCGGCTATGTCGCGCGTGGGATCGTGAGAAGCTCGCAGGTGTTCGAGCCCAAGGGAAATGTGCTTTCCGACTACGAGATCTTCAGGCGTCTTGCCGCGAAGCTCGGCCTTGAGGGCGTCTTCACAGAAGGGCTGGACGAGCAGAGCTGGCAGAGGCGCCTCTATGAGGAGGCCGTGCGCCGTGAGGCTGCGGCGGGTCTTGAGCTTCCCGACTGGGATGCGTTCATGAAGAAGGGCATCGTGTTCTTTCCCGAGGCCGTCCCGGGGCCCACGGCGCTCGAGCGCTTTGCGGCCGATCCCGAAGGCGCGCCGCTCGCGACGGAATCGGGTAGGATCATGCTCGCGTCGAAGCGCGTCGCCGAGGCGGGGCTCGAGGACTGTCCCGGACATCCCGCCTATCTCGGCGAGCCCTCGAAGCCGGGCGAATACAGGCTCGTGAGTCCGAAGTCTGCCTGGCGGCTTCACAGCCAGCTCGACGCCGTGACGCGCAGGGCGCACAACACGGACGGGTGCGAGCCGTGCTGGATCAATGAGGACGATGCGGCGAGGCTCGGCATCTCGACGGGCGACGCCGTGAGGCTTTCGACGCCGAGAGGCTCGGTGCGCGCGGCCGCGGTCGTCACCGACAGGGTGCGCCCCGGCGTGCTCGCGCTCCATCACGGCGCATGGGCCGAGACGACGGAGGCGGGCGAGCGGGAGGACGGCGGTGTGAGGCTCGACTGCCGCCACGGCGCCGCCAACGTGCTCGTCCCCGACCTGCCCACCTCGGGCTGGAGCCGAGGCAACAACGCCGCAGCCTACGACGTGAGGCTCGAGCGCCTCTGACCGCCCGCCCGTGAGGGGGACGCGTGTTTTCAGGAGCCGTGCTAGCATCCGAACAACGGACGCGCACCCGAAGGTTCGTCGCCGGCGTTTCGCCGGCGCTGCTCGACGGCGGGCATTTCGCCCGACCCCGTCGCCATTCGCGGCGAGCAGCTCGTTGATGCCCTCAATAATCGCGCTGCTCGCCGCCCGTTCGCCGCCCGGACCTCCAAGGGCCCGGGTTCAAGTTCGGGTGCGCTTCCTTCCTTCAGAACCGTGCCTTTCGCGACGGCGGATTTTTGCAAAAACATGCCTTCCTGCATTTTTGCTGTCTTGCAAAAGCGTCACTTTTTGCAGAAAATCAAACTAGGTGAAATTCCCTAAGCACAAATTCATTTCTCATTAAAATCAACGACTTGGCAATAACCATGTGATTTTTGCGGTTTTTGCAATTGACGTCGGTTTTGCGAAGACATAAAGTTGTCTTGCCGCCCTTCGTGACGCGCATTGTGAAGATGCGGTCCGGGGCTTCGAACCCAGTTCAACGCACAACGACAAAGAGCCGACCTCATGATCTACACGGATCCCAAGCGCATCATCCTTTTCGACACCACGCTCCGCGACGGCGAGCAGGCCCTGCCTCAGAGCCTCTCCGCACGCGAGAAGATGCAGATCGCACTCGCCCTCGAGCAGCTCGGGGTCGACGTGATCGAGACGGGCTTTCCCGTATCCTCCCGCGGCGACTTCGAGAGCGTGCGCAGCATCGCTTCCGTTCTCAAGCGTGCGGTGCCCTGCGGCCTCTCCCGCGCCGTGGCGGGCGACATCGACGCCTGCGCCGAGGCGCTCAAGGCGGCCGAGCGGTTCCGCATCCACACCTTCATCGCCACGTCCGACATTCACGTGAGGGACAAGCTGCGCAAGGACTTCGACAGGATCCTCGAGATGGGCGTCGAGGCCGTCAGGCGCGCCCGCAACTACACGGACGACGTCGAATTTTCCTGCGAGGACGCGGGCCGCACGCCGATCGACCATCTCTGCCGCATGGTGGAGGCCGCGATCGATGCGGGCGCCACGACCGTCAACATTCCCGACACCGTGGGCTACACGGTGCCCGAGGAGTTCGGCGGCATCATCACGACGCTCTTCAACCGCGTGCCCAACATCGACAGGGCGATCATTTCGGTGCACTGCCACAACGACCTCGGCATGGCCACGGCCAACTCGATCACCGCCATTCAGCACGGCGCGCGCCAGATCGAGTGCTGCATGAACGGTCTGGGCGAGCGTGCGGGCAACTGCTCGCTCGAGGAGGTCGCCATGGCGATCAAGCTGCGCGAGAAGTCGCTCGGCGGTCTCTACACGGGCATCAACCCGAAGCAGATCGCCCGCACCTCGGGCCTCGTCTCCAAAATCTGCAGCGAGCCCGTGCCCGCGCACAAGGCGATCGTGGGCTCCAACGCCTTCGCGCACTCGTCGGGCATTCATCAGGACGGCGTCCTCAAGAACCGCGAGACCTACGAGATCCTCACGCCCGAGAGCGTGGGCTTCACGGGCAACACGATGCGCATGACGGCGCGCTCGGGCCGCCACATGATCCGCGCCTCGCTCGCCAACATGGGCTACAAGGACGATGAATACGATCTGAACGAAATCTACGCGCGCTTCCTGAAGCTTGCCGACAAGAAGGGCCAGGTCTTTGACTACGACCTCGAGGCGCTCCTCTTCTGCTCCACGCTCGAAGAGGAGGAGAACACGTTCGAGCTCGATGCCCTGAGCGTGATGACGGGCGGCTCGCACTCGATCCCGACCGCCTCCGTTCGCCTGCGCGTCGGCAAGCGCACCCGCAGCGACTCCTCGATCGGCAACGGTCCCGTCGACGCGGTCTACAACTGCATCACGCGCCTCACCGGCATCCGCTGCGAACTCACGAGCTTCACGATATCCGCCAACGGCGCAGGCATGGACGCACTCGGCCAGGTCGACGTCAACGTGAGGCACGAGGGCCGCATCTTCCACGGCATCGGCATGTCGGTCGACATTCTCGAGGCCGCCGCGCTCGCCCTGATCCACGCCAGCAACAACATCGACCGCGCGAACCGCATCCGCGAGACGCGCCGCCATGAGAAGGACGCGGACGTGCCGCAGCACCTGCCCTGATTCATCGGCATCAAGGTCAACCCCAAAACTCAACGACAGCATCAAAAGAGACAAGCATCATGCAGACACGCACGCATCACGTCGCCGTCCTCGCCGGCGACGGCATCGGCCCCGAAGTCATGGCCGAGGCGCTGAAGGTCATGGACGCAGCGGCGAAGAAATTCGGCTTCACGGTCACCCGCGACGAGCGCCTGGTCGGCGGCGCCGCCATCGACGCCTGCGGCAGGCCGCTGCCCGACGAAACCGTCGAGGCCTGCGACAGGGCCGACGCCATTCTGTTCGGCTCCGTGGGCGGCCCGAAGTGGGACGCGCTCCCGCACGAGTCCCGCCCCGAAGTGGGCGCGCTGCTCCCCCTGAGAAAGCGCTACGAACTCTTCTGCAACCTGCGTCCGGCCCGCTTCTACGAAGGTCTTGAGGGCCTCTCGCCCCTGCGCCGCGACATCGCCGAAAAAGGCTTCGACATGGTCTGTGTGCGCGAGCTCACGGGCGGCATCTACTTCGGTCGTCCGAAGGGGCGTGAAGGCGAGGGCGAGGCCGAACGTGCGTTCGACACCGAAACCTATACCCGCGCCGAAGTGAGGCGCATCGCGAAGCTCGCCTTCGAGATCGCCCGCCACCGCCGCGGCCGCGTGACGTCCGTCGACAAGGCCAACGTTCTCGCCACGTCCCGCCTCTGGCGCGAGACCGTCGAGGAGGTCGCGGCCGACAATCCCGACGTGACTCTCGAGCACATGTACGTCGACAACGCCACGATGCAGCTCCTCAAGGCGCCCTCGCAGTTCGACGTCGTGCTTTGCTCCAACATGTTCGGCGACATCCTCTCCGACGAATGCGCCATGGTGACGGGCTCGATGGGCATGCTCCCGTCGGCTTCGCTCGGCGGCTCGGGCTTCGGCCTCTACGAGCCCGCGGGCGGCTCCGCGCCCGACATCGCGGGCAAGGGCATCGCCAATCCGATCGCCCAGATCCTCTCGGCCGCCATGATGCTGCGCCATTCCCTCGGCGAATCCGAGGCCGCCGCCTGCATCGAGGCCGCCGTCGCGAAGGTCCTGAAGTCCGGCGTCATCACGGGCGACCTGGCCTCGGCCATGCCGGGCGCCACGGTCGTCGGCACCGCCGCCATGGGCGACGCCGTCGCCCGCGCCGTCGAGGAGGCCTGATCATGGGAAGGACGCTCTACGAAAAGGTCTACGACGCCCACGTCGTCAACGAGCTGTCGGGCGAACTGCCGCTCCTCTACATCGACCGCCATCTGCTCCATGAGGTCACCTCTCCGCAGGCCTTCTCGGGCCTGAGGGAGGCGGGCAGGAAGCTACGCCGTCCCGACCTGATGCTCGCGACGATGGACCACGACATCTCGACGCAGAAGGCGACGCTTGACGTCTGCAGTCCTATGGCGCGCGAGCAGGTGACGACCCTGATCCGCAACTGCCGCGAGTTCGGCGTGACGCTCTTCGGCCTGGGCCATCCCGGCCAGGGCATCGTGCACATCGTGGGTCCGCAGACGGGCTTCACGCTGCCGGGCACTACGCTCGTGTGCGGCGACAGCCACACGGCCACGCACGGCGCCTTCGGGGCACTCGCGTTCGGCATCGGCACGTCCGAGGTCGAGCACGTGATGGCGACCCAGACCCTCAAGCAGCAGCGCTTCAAGACGATGCGCATCGTCTGTGACGGCGTTCTCCCGAAAGGCGTCTATGCCAAGGACCTGATCCTCGCGATCGCCGCAAGGATCACGACCGCGGGTGGCACGGGCTACGCGATCGAATTCGCGGGCACGGGCGTCGAGGCGCTCTCGATGGAAGGACGCATGACGCTCTCCAACATGGCCATCGAGGTGGGCGCCAAGGTGGGCATGATCGCACCTGACGAGACGACGTTCGCCTATCTGAAGGGCCGCCCCTTCGCTCCGAAGGGCGAGGCCTGGGACGCCGCCGTCGAATACTGGTGCACGCTGCGCTCGGACGACGACGCCGTCTTCGACAAGGAGGTTCACATCGACTGCTCGAGCCTCGAGCCGCACGTGACCTGGGGCACGAATCCGGGACAGGCCATGCCCGTGACGGGCATGGTGCCCGTTCCTGCCGAAATGGCCGATCCCGTCGAGCGTGCGGGCGCCGAAGCTGCGCTCGCCTACATCGGCGTCGAGCCAGGCGCGCCCGTCACCGACGCCAAGGTGGACACGGTCTTCATCGGCTCGTGCACGAACGGACGTCTCGAGGACTTCCGCGAGGCGGCCAGAGTACTGAAGGGCCGCAGGGTTGCCGACGGCGTTCGCGCCCTGGCCGTGCCGGGCTCCATGGCCGTGCGCGCCGCGGCCGAGGCCGAGGGACTCGACCGGATCTTCATCGAGGCAGGGTTCGAGTGGAGGCTTCCGGGCTGCTCGATGTGCCTTGCCATGAACGACGACCGCGCCACCGAGGGCTCGCGCGTCGCCTCCACCTCCAACCGCAACTTCGTCGGCCGCCAGGGACGCGGCAGCCGCACCCATCTGATGAGCCCCGCATCGGCCGCCGCCGCAGCCGTTGCCGGCCACATCGCCGACGTCCGCGATTACATTTGAGGAGGCATGCAGAAATGGAAAAGTTCACGACTCTGACGGGCGTTGCCGCTCCGCTCGACGCCGCCAACGTCGACACCGACCAGATCATCCCGAAGCAGTTCCTGCTTGCGGTCGACCGCAAGGGCTTCGGCGTGCATCTCTTTCACGAGCGCCGCTATCTTGACGACGCCGAGACTATCGAGAATCCCGACTTCGTGCTCAACAAGCCGGCCTACAGGAGCGCCTCGATCCTCGTCGCGCGCCGCAACTTCGGCAACGGCTCGAGTCGCGAGCACGCGCCCTGGACGCTGCTCGACTTCGGCATCCGCGCCATCATCGCGCCGTCCTTCGCCGACATCTTCAGCAACAACGCGCTCGGCAACGGGCTCGTGCTGGTGAACCTCGCCGAGGAGGAGGTCGACGAGCTCTTCAGGATCCTCGAGGCCGATCCCGGCATGAAGGTGACGGTCGATCTCGTCACGATGACCTGCACGGCGGGCGAGAGGACCTGGCGCTTCACGCTCGATCCTTTCCGCCGCAAGTGCCTCCTCGAAGGCCTCGACGCGGTCTCGCTTACGCTCGAGCATGAGGACGACATCCGTGCAAGAGAGAAGCGCGAGCCCGCCTGGCTCGTGCCTCATGTCGAGGACCTCAAGTCCTGTCCGGTCTGAAGCGCCTGCGCCTGAAAGCACGGAATGCGCCTGTCTTCGCCTTCGGATCCTCCCGGTGGGCGTGGACCGCGAAGAGGCCGCGCAGCCACTGCAGGGCGGGTTCGTCGGCGACGCGTTCGTGCCGGATGAGGCGGGTGTTGAAGGCGCCCCGGCCGCGGTTGCTTTCGGGACCGAGATGAATGGGAATGGCGACGATGCCGTCCCGTTCCTCGAAGAGTCTTGCCGTCTGCATGGGCATGACGGCCGTGAAGTCCGTGGGTTGAGAAGCGAGGGGACGGCGAGGAAATATGGGATCGTGACGGCGGTTTCCTGAAGCGCCTCGCCGAGCACGGTCGTCTCGTCCATGCAGTACACTTCAAGTCGGTTCTGTTCGCGGTTCGTGACCGTGATCTTGCGCCAGTGGCGGAGCATGTCGAGCGTCACCTCGTCCTTTTCGCGGGAGGCCTCGACCAGCGGATGTCTCTTGCGAACGCAGAGCGCGTAGCTGATCGGATAGAAGGAGCAGGTCTATGACTGCCTGGGTGAATCGAGCGTGTCTCAGGGTAGACCGCGCAGTCGAGAGACACCGCGATATCCTGCCCTGATCAACGTCGGTGTTCATGAGACATGACGCGATCGCCGAGAGCCGAACATATCCGGCTCGAAGATCCACGGAAACGATGGCGATCGTCACTCGATAGTCGGCAAAGTCGAGCTTCATTGCGCCGCCCCCCTGATGCTTGAAGAGATCCATAATCAATCGGTCGGGATCGGCAGACTCGAACTCGACGTGCGTACCGTTGGGCATGCTCAGACGAACCGTGCGGGAAGGAGCGGGTTCGTCAAGGTAAGGGAAGTCAGGAACTACCTGGAGCGTCTCGGAGGTAAAAGAGGCAACCTGTACAACTTCGGAAGATGAACTGCCGGCGGGATTATGAAGTTGCCCGCTTGCTGCCAGATTCTCCAGGAGCCGAAGAGATGAATAGAACACGCCAAGCGGCGGACGCTTGCGGGAGGAAATCAGGGTGGGAAGACACTGGCGATAGAACTCTCGCTTGCTTAACCTGCAAGTCGTCAAAAGATCACTCAAAGCAGACACTTCTCTTAAAAGCCCTGTTTAATCGGGGCTTTTTTCTTGTGCCATTATGGGTGTGTGTGATATAAATAATATACACTCATCAAAGGAGATCAAATGGCAGCTCGGAAGGAGTTCCCGGTCAAGGTTCGCCGTGTGGCAGTAACGAACAAAAAGACCGGCGTCAAATACATCGAGGAACGTCGCTATCAATACGATCCGGCAAAGGGCTACAACGTCCTTCTGTCGAGCCGTCGGACGGGTGAAAAAATCC
>ENA-OQHN01000198-OQHN01000198.1-human-gut-metagenome-genome-assembly--contig:-NODE-198-length-23212-cov-2.421356_pt1 | contig 23212 bp, 19 predicted proteins | sample MGYA00242564_ERZ504721 | MGnify/ENA primary metagenome ERZ504721 (study PRJEB26092, sample SAMD00036212) | human gut metagenome | host: Homo sapiens | study: EMG produced TPA metagenomics assembly of...
GTCAGATCAAGCCCGATCTCATCGTCATGGGCGCGAGCAGCGCCGCCAGCGATCCCAATGCCGCCCGTATGCGCTCCATCGTGGGCAACACGGTGCGCGCCGTGGCGAAGAAGGCCCCCTGCCCGGTGCTCATCGTCAACCGCCCCTGCACCACCTGCTGGCACCTGTTCTCAAACATCGTCTTCTGTACCGACTTCAGCGAAGCCGCCAACCATGCGTTCCGTTTCGCCTTGAATACGGCCCGCCAGCTGAACGCCAAACTGTACATCACGCACGCCGTCGACATCACGTCCATTCAGGGCATGACGATGGACCAGTCCGAGATCGAGCGCCATGCCGAACAGATGCGCGAAAAGATCGACAAGCTGTACCTGTCCAGGCTCGACGGTTTCGCCAACGCCGAGGTCATTGTGCGCGAAGGCATTCCCTATGTCGAAATCCTCAAGGTCGCCCGCGAGAATGAGGCGGATCTCATCGTCATGGCCCACCATTCCTCGGATCTGTCCGATGACGACGCGGACATCGGCTCTACGGTGGAACAGGTTGTGCTGCGTTCCGCTTGTCCCGTCGCCAGCGTGACCCGGCCCGAGGCCCGGTGACATGGACGGAAGGCGTGCTCTCGTCATTGATGACGAGGTCCATTTCCGGTACTTTCTCAGAGTGCTCCTCGAAAAGGCCGGGTTCGCCGTGAAGATGGCCCGCAACGGGATCGAAGCGCTGGACGTGCTCCGCTCGTGGAGGCCGGACGTCATCACGCTGGACGTCATGATGCCGGAGCAAAGCGGCCTGACCTTTTACGGGGCCGTCTGCCGCGACGAGGACTGGAAACGCATTCCCGTGGTCATGCTGTCCGCCGTGCCGATCTCCGTCCGGGAACATGCGTTCGCCACGATCGGCCTGACGCAGGGCCCGCTTCCCGCCCCCGCGGCCTGCCTTGAAAAACCGTGTACGCCGGAAGCCCTGCTTGAGGTCGTCAACCGGCTCGTTCCCGAACCAACCACCGCCTGATCCGAACGCAAGGAGAAGCCCCATGCCCAAGAAGATCCTGACCATCGACGACGACCCGTATATCGTCAAGTACATCACCGAAGTTCTCTCCGACAACGGCTACGCGACCTGTTCCGCATCCAGCGTCGAGGAAGCCCTTTCCGTCCTCGAAGCGGAAAGGCCCGATCTCGTCACGCTGGACATGGAAATGCCCGACGAATGGGGTCCGCGCTTTTACCGCAAGATGTCCATGAACCCCGCATTCAAGGACACGCCCGTCATCGTGATCAGCGGTCTCCAGGGCATCCACCTCGCCATCCGCAACGCCGTGGCCACCCTCCAGAAGCCCTTCGATCCCGAAGAGCTGCTCTCCATCGTCAACCGGGTGCTTGAGTCCAAGGACGCCGCCCGCAAGGCCATGGACGGGGAATAACCGTTTCCGTTCCGGCGGTTCCCCTGCGGACCGCCGGAAACCGGGGTTGACGATGCATAGCCGATTCGGAGCCTACCGCCTCATGGTCAAGACCATCACCATGACGGCGCTGCTGTTTCTCGCCGGGGTGGGGGCCGTTCTGTGGCTGATGCCCTACGAATGGCTCTGGATTGTCCTGCCCGCCGTTACCCTGCTCCTCTGCGCCGTCTCGGTGGCCCTTTATTGGTATGAAGTGCGTCTGCCCATCGGCCGCATGATCGCCAGTATGCAGGCCATGCGTGAAGGGCAGGCCGTCACCCTCGACGACGCCCGCCGCGACGACGAATTCGGCCAGCTCGCGCGGGCCATCGTTGAATTCAGCATCCGCAATCAGCACCACCTCGAAGAAATGCGCCGCCGGAAGGACGACTTCCAGCGGCTCTTCGACATGGTCCCCTGCGGCATTTCCGTGCAGGACCGCGAATACCGCCTCCTGCGCTGGAACCACAGCTTCGCCGTCCGGTACGATCCGCAGCCGGGCAATACCTGCTACGAGGTCTACAAAGGCCGGACCACCCCTGCCCCGAATGCTCGGTCCAGCGCACATGGGAGGAAGGGGCCGTCCAGTGCAACCAGGAAAGCCGCGTCAACCCCGACGGGACGCGGGACTATTGGTTCGTGCAGACCGTGCCCCTGTTCGACAAGGACGGCAACGTGTCCTCGGTTATGGAAATGAGCATCGACATGACGCTCATCCATACCCTCCAGCACCAGCTGCAGGCGTCCGAGCGCACCCACAAGGCCATTTTCGACAGCATCCCCAATGCCGTCTTCCTGCTGGACGCCGCCGAGCTCACCATCCTCGACTGCAACCCCGCTTCCGTCAAAATGTACGGGCGCCAGCGGGAAAACGAACTGATCGGGCGCGGCATCCTCGATCTGTTCCTGCCCGAGGAGCGCGAGCAGTACGCTTCCCAGCTGCGGGCCTTCACCGTCTTTTCCGGCGTGACGAACATCAAGGCCGACGGCACGCCCCTGCGCGTGGACATCCGTTCCGCCTCGGCCATGATCGAAAACCGCCGCGTCCGCATCCTCTGTGCCACCGACGTCACCGAACGCATCGAGATGGAACAGAAATTCATTCAGGCCGGAAAGATGGCGACGCTCGGCGAAATGGCGACCGGGGTGGCCCATGAACTGAACCAGCCGCTTACCGTCATCAAGGGCGCGGCAAGCTATTTTCTGCGCAAGACCCGCCGCAGCGAACCCATCGCGCCGGAGACGCTCTCCGAGCTGTCCGTGGAAATCAGCGGGCAGGTCGACCGCGCCAGCGACATCATCAACCACATGCGCGCCTTCGGCCGCAAATCCGATCTTGCGCTGCTGGATACGGACATCAACGGCGTCGTGGCGCAGGCCTGCGATCTGTTCGGCCGCCAGCTTGTGGTGCACGGCATCACGCTGGAAACCTCCCTCGCCCCGGCCCTGCCGCCCGTCCTCGCCATCCCCAACCGTCTGGAACAGGTGATCGTCAACCTCATCCTCAACGCCCGGGACGCCGTGGAGGAACGCGTCAAAAGCGCGCCCGAACCGCCCGCCGTCATCGGCGTCTCCACGGCTATGGACGGCAACACGGTGCTGCTGTCCGTCTGGGATACCGGGACCGGCATTCCCGCCCACCTGTTGAATAAAATTTTCGAGCCGTTCTTCACCACCAAGCCCGTCGGCAAGGGGACCGGCCTCGGCCTTTCCATCATTTACGGGCTGGTCAAGGATTTCGGCGGCTCCATCTCCGCCCGGAACCGCGACGAAGGCGGGGCGCGCTTCGAAATCCGGCTCCCCATCACCCGGCGCGGGGATCTCGCCCCGAACGCGCCCGCCGACGGGAACAGGGCCGGAGGCGTTTCCGGCCCGCAACCGGAACAGATTTCTTGAAGCAAGGATACTGCATGGACACTTCCGTTCGCGTTTTGCTCGTTGATGATGAACCCGGCATCCGCCATGTACTCGGGGCCCTGATCAGGGATTTCGGCTATGACGTCCACACCGCCGAGAGCGCCCGCGAAGCGCTGGAGGCGTTCACCGCCAATCCCTTCCCCATCGTGGTCACCGACATCCGTATGCCGGGCATGGACGGCCTGGCCCTGCTCGAACGGGTGCGCAATCAGAATCCCGACACGCAGGTCGTCATGATCACCGGGGCACGGCGACATGGACAACGCCGTCGAATGCCTGCGACCTCGGCGCGGCGGAGCTTCATTGCCAAGCCCGTCAACGACGACCTGCTGGAGCACTCGCTGAAACGTGCCGCCGAACAATACTCCCTGCGCGAACAGATCCGCCGCCACACCGAACATATGGAGGAGCTCGTCGCCTCGCGCACGCGGGAACTGCTGGAAGCCCACCGGGTCGCCGTCGTGGGTGAAACCGTGGCCTGCATGGCCCACACCATCAAAAACCTCGCGGCGGCGCTCGAAGGGAGCCTCTTTGTCCTCAAGCAGGGGATGGAGTCCGGGAACCGGGAGTATCTCGACGACGGCTGGGCCATGCTCGAAGAAGACATTTCGCGGGTGCGCGACAAGCTCTTGCACCTGCTGCATATCGGGCAGCAGACGGAACTGCGCGAATGCCTTGTGGACCCGGCGCAGCCCGTCCGCCATGTGGTCAAGCGTCTGGAAGGCCGGGCCGCCAGTCTGAGCATAGCGCTCCAGTTTCAGGATGCCGCCGATTCAGACCCCATCCCTCTGGATGCCGAACGCCTCGAAGGCTGCCTGCTCAATCTGGTAGGCAACGCGCTGGAGGCATTCCCCGCGCCGGGGCTGCGTGCCCGTCCCGCCGAAGTCCGGGTCGAGATCGCCCGCACGCCCGACGCCCTCATTTACGACGTGCGGGACAACGGCACGGGGCTGAGCGCGGAAGCCGCCGAACGGCTTCGGGACGGTTTGTTTACGACCAAAAAAGATGGTACAGGGTTCGGACTGCTCGGAACGCGCAAAGCGCTTTTGGAAATGGGCGGCCGGCTCCTGTGGGAGAACCTGCCCGACAGCGGAGCGCTGTTCCGCATCGTGTTGCCGCTGCGCGTGGAGCGCACCCCCGCTGCCGCCGAGGCGAACCACCTCAGGGAGGACTCATGAAAGAAACCATTCTCCTCGTCGACGACGAACAGGGCATCCGTACCGTCATGGGTCTTTCGCTCCGCGACGCCGGGTACAACGTCATCACCGTGGCCTCGGGGGAGGAAGCCCTGCAGCTTTTCGCGGAACGGCCCATCCCCATCGTGATCACCGACATCAGGATGCCCGGCATGAACGGGCTGGAGCTGTTCCGCAACCTGCGCGCCGAGTCCACGGTGCCCGTCATCTTCCTCACCGCGCTGGGCGACATCACCGACCGCATCGTGGGCCTGGAGCTGGGCGCCGACGACTACCTGAGCAAGCCTTTCGAGCCCCGCGAGCTGCTGGCCCGCATCCGTACCGTGCTGCGCCGCACCGAGGGCGGCGCCCGCCGCGACCAGCCCGAGACCACGCCCCTGCAGTTCGCAGGCTGGCTGCTGGACCGCAGCGCCCGCCATCTGGTGGCGCCCGACGGGGTGGTGGTCTCCCTGAGCGGCACGGAATACCGCCTGCTGGAGATCTTTTTGCAGAACCCCCAGCGGGTCCTCAGCCGCGACGAGCTGCTGGAGCGCACCCAGGGCCGCAATGCCGTGCCCTATGACCGCAGCATCGACGTGCAGATCAGCCGTCTGCGTACCCGCCTGCGCGACAACGGCCGCGAGCCCACGCGTCTCAAGATCCAGACGTCCGCGGCGACGGCTACGTGCTGGCCACGGACGTGCGCCCGCAGTTCGTGCGCCCGGCCCTGCCCGCTGGATGCCCCCATCACTGCCCGGAAAATAGCATGCGTGCCTCCTTGCCCGTCTGCTGCGCAGCCTGTCCTCCACCACGCTTTCCGCACAGCTGGCGGGCATGCTCATCGGCGGCATCCTTTTCCTCCATGGCGTGGCCACGTTCACGGTCCAGCTGGTGGAGGAACGGCAGGCGGCGCGCTCCGCCCTGCTGGAGCAGGCCAACAGCCTGGCCCTCTCCCTCCAGCTCCTGCACTCCGAGCCCTTCGAGTACAAGCGCTCCCTGCTGGAGCGCCTGGAACGGCTGGACGTGGTCCACCTGAGCCTGAGCGATGCCCCCAATCCCGCCCGGCAGGCGCAGGACGAGCGCGCCCTGTACCTGCGCGACCGCCTGCGCAAGAACCTGAACAGCATCGAGACCGATCTGGACACCCGCGAGATGCTGACCGAGGTCCAGCGCGTGCACGTGGCCGACAGCATGAACCCCACCCTGCGCCGCCATGTGCCCTGGACGCATGTGTACGAAAGCCGGGTGAGCGTGCGCCTGGACGACGGCAAGTGGCTGTGCGTGGTCATCAGCAGCGATGCCTATGACTTCTCCCCCAGCCAGACCTCCCTGACCATGCTCCTGCTGGAAGCGGGCCTGCTGATCCTGCTCATCCTCGTGGTGGTGCATCGCGTGGTGCGGCCCTTGCGGGTGCTCTCCGGCAAGGCCGAGAGCTTCGGACGCAACCTCTACACCGCGCCCCTGCCTGAAGACGGCCCCACCGAAGTGCGCGAGGCCGCCCGGGCCTTCAACAAGATGCAGGAGCGCATCCGCGCCGGAGTGGGACAGCACGAGCGCATCCTGGCCGCCGTGGCCCATGACCTGCGCACCCCCCTGACCCGCATCCGCCTGCGTGTGGAGAGCATGGACCCCGCCTCCCCCCTGCGGGCCAAGCTGCTGGGAGACATCGACATCCTGGGCGGCATCATGGCCAACAGCGCCGAGCTCACCCGCGGCAGCGCCCGCGACGAGGCCGCCGTGCGCATGGACATGAACGCCCTGCTGGACAGCCTGGTCTCCGACCGGCAGGACATGGGGCAGGACGTCAGCCTCGAAGGCAGCTGTGCCCGCCCCTGGACGGTGCGCCCCAACAGCTTCCGCCGCTGCCTCTCCAATCTGCTGGACAACGCCCTGCGCTATTCCGGCAGTGTCCGCATCCAGCTCCGGGAAAAAGACGATATCCTGCAGATCGACGTGCTGGACGACGGCCCGGGCATCCCCCCGCCATCGATGGCATGACAGGTCTTCGAGCCCTTCTTCCGCCTGGACGAGGCACGCAGCCCCACACCGGCGGCAGCGGCCTGGGCCTGAGCATCGCCCGCAGCATGGCCTGCCGCAACGGCGGGGAACTGAGCCTGCACAACCGGCCGGAAGGCGGCCTGTGCGCCCGCTTGTGCCTGTACCGGTCGGCCATGGAGACGGAAACGCTGTAACGAGCTCCGCCCCGCAGGGATGACGGGGAGAGCGCCATGCGGCCACAGCCGGGTTCCCTTCAGGGAGTCTTCGGCCTCCGCGTTCCCGGTGTCTTGCGTCAGGCCGCCTTTTCCCCGCCGCTCCCGGGATGCCCTGCGGCCCCGCGCCTCCTGCCGCCCGTGGCGATGCCCCTGCATCCTCCTTTTCCCCACAGGGATGGCCGCACGGCCCGCAGCCGCCCTTTTCTCTCCACTGTGCCGCAGGAAGCAAAGGCTTTGCACCCGGCAGGCATTGCGGTATGCTTTTCTGCCGTCCGGCCCGTCACGCCGGTGCACAAGGAGAAGCCATGAAGAACATTTTTTGACCCCTGCAATCCGTGGAGACCGTGCTGGGGCATCTGCGCGCCCTGCCCGTCCTGCCCGCGGAGACCGTCCCCCTGACGGATGCCCCTGGGGCCGCCGCCTGGCGGAAGCCCTGCACGCCCCTGCCGACTGCCCGGTTTCGACCGTTCCACCGTGGACGGATTCGCCGTGCGCGCCCGTGATGTCTTCGGCGCGCAGGAAGGTTCCCCCGCCCTGCTGGAATGCGTGGGCGACTGCCCCATGGGCGCCGTGCCGGACATCAGCCTCCAGCCCGGCCAGTGCGCGCGCATCCTCACGGGCGGCATGCTGCCCGAGGGCGCGGATTGCGTGGTCATGGTGGAATATTCCCGCCCGGCCGGCGGCAACATGGTGGAGCTCACCCGCACCCAGGCCCCCGGTGACCATGTGGTCATGCGTGACGAGGACGCCGCCGCCGGTGACTGCATCATCCCCGCGGGCCGCAAGCTGCGCCCGCAGGAGATCGGTCTGCTGGCCTCCTTCGGACAAAAGGACGTGGCCGTACGCCGTGCGCCCCGGGTGGCCATCATCTCCACCGGTGACGAGGTGGTGCCCATCGGGAGCGAGCCCCGCCCCGGCCAGGTGCGGGACGTCAACTCCTACAGCCTTGCCGCCCTTTGCCGCAGTGCCGGTGCCGAGCCGACGCTGGCCGGTCTGGTGCGCGACGACGCCGAGGCCCTGCGCCGCACGGTGCTGGCCGCGCTGGACGAGGCCGACGTGGTGGTGGTCTCCGGCGGTTCCTCCGCCGGTATGCGCGACCATACCGTGGACGTCTTCACCTCCGTGCCCGGCAGCGAGCTGCTGACCCACGGCGTGGCCATCAGCCCCGGAAAGCCCTTCATCCTGGCCCGCAGCGGCGGCAAATGCCTTATGGGCCTGCCCGGCCATGTGAGCAGCGCCCTGGTCTGCGCCCGCGCCTTCCTCGTGCCCCTGCTGGAACACCTGCAGGGCAGCGCCGGGGACGAGCTCGTCCCCTCCCTCACCGCCCGCCTGACCCGCGCCGTGGCTTCGGCCCAAGGCCGCCGCGACTACATCCGCGTCAAGCTGGTGCCCGCCAGCGCCGCGGCCCTCGAGGCCGCCTGGCTGCCCCAGGGCCTGGACTGCTCCGATGTGGACTGGCTGGCCCAGCCGCTCATGAAGCCTTCCGGCGTGGTCTCCGGCCTGGTGGAGGCCGACGGCCTCGTCATCTGCGCCGAGAACCGCGAAGGCCTCACCGCCGGGGAACGGGTGCGCGTGGAGCTGCTGTCGTAGCTTTTTCTTGAGGGGAAGGGGCCCCCCTCGCCTGGCGCGAGAGGGTGTCCCCTCCCCTCAAACTCCCCACCCCTCCCCAGCGCGCTTTATTGGAAACGGCGCGGAACGACTGCGGAAAACGTTCCGCATATCCGGCCGGACACGGTACCGTCCCGTCCGGCCGATGGACCTTTCCCATCAGGGCCGTTCCGGGGAGTTGTCAGCAAAAGATTTTTTCGCCGGGGCACACGTCCCGCATGCGGCGGGAAGCCCTTCCGGCCCCATTCGAGATATTGGGAGATATTTATGAAACGCGAACGTCATACCTATCTGACTTTGCAGACCGTGGAGGCCGCCCGTCAGGGCTGGCTGGACCGCATCAGCGCCGAGGGCCGCGAGCTGGCCACGGAGCGCGTGCCCCTGTCGGCGGCCCTGCACCGCGTGCTGGCCGAGCCCGTGGCCGCGCGCCGCTCTTCCCCGGCCTTCCACGGCGCGGCCATGGACGGCATCGCCGTCAACGCCGAATCCACCTTCACCGCCTCCACCCGGCGGCCCCTGCGCCTGACCATCGGCACCGACGCGTTCTGGATCAATACCGGCCATCCCCTGCCCGCAGGCACCAATGCCGTGGTCATGGTGGAGAACGTCAACACCGAGCCCGACGGGCAGCATGTGGTCATCGAAAAGGCCGCCTTCCCCTGGCAGCATGTGCGCAAGCTGGGCGAGGACATGGTGGCGTCCGAGATCATCCTGCCGCCCGGCGTCTGCATCGGCCCCTACGAGCTGGGCGCGCTGGCCGCGGGCGGCGTGCTGGAACCGCTGGTGTTCAAAAAGCCCCGCGTGGGCATCATTCCCAGCGGCACCGAGATCGTGCCCCTCACCGAGGCCGCGAAGAAGACCTGTGCGCGGGCCGCTGCCTGCCGGAGTTCAACTCCTACATCTTTTCGGCCATCGTGCAGGAGGCCGGAGGCGAGGCCTTCACCCTGCCCATCGTGCCTGACGATCCCGAGGCCATCAGCGCGGCCATCGACGCGGCCATCGACCAGGGCGCGGATCTGGTGCTGCTCAACGCCGGTTCCTCGGCGGGCAGCCATGACTATTCCGCCGACGTCATCGCCCACAAGGGCCGAGCTGCTGACCCACGGTGTGGCCGTCATGCCCGGCAAGCCCACGGCCCTCGGCATGGTGCGCGGGGTGCCCATCATCGGTTCGCCAGGCTATCCCGTCTCGGCCATCGTGGCCCTGGAAGAGTTCGTCCAGCCCCTGCTGGCCCTGCTCCAGAAGCGCTGCCTGTCCCACCGCGAAACGGTCACGGCCCTGCCCGTCAACCCGCTGCCCTCCCGCCCCGGCATGGAAGAACGCATCCGCGTCAAACTGGGCCGGGTGGACGACACCTTCTTTGCCGTGCCCCTGCCGCGCGGCGCGGGCACCGTCACCAGCCTGAGCCGGGCCGACGGCATCATCAGCGTGGCCCGCGACTGCGAGGGCATCAGCCGTGACGAGCCCGTGCAGGTGCAGCTGCTGCGCCCCCGCCAGCAGGTGGAAGGCACCCTGCTGGCCATCGGCAGCCACGACAACACCCTGGACCTCATCGACAGTTTTCTGCGCCGCGAGCATCCGCGCTTCCGTCTGGCCTCGGCCCATGTGGGCTCGCTGGGCGGCCTCATGGCCCTCAAGCGCCACCAGTGCCATCTTGCGGGCAGCCATCTGCTCAATGATGCCGACGGCGTCTACAACCGTCAGGCCCTGCGCGACAACCTCCAGGGCGATCCCATGCTGCTGGTGCGTCTGGTGGACCGCGAACAGGGCCTCATCGTGGCCCCCGGCAACCCGCTGGGCATCCATGACATCGCCGACCTTGCGCGCGAGGACGTGCGCTTCATCAACCGCCAGCGCGGCAGCGGCACCCGCGTGCTGCTGGACTACCGCCTGAAGCAGCTGGGCATCCGCCCGCAGCAGCTGGCCGGATATGAGGACGAGGAATACACGCACATGAACGTGGCCGCCGCCGTGCTTTCCGGCCGCGCCCATACCGGTCTGGCCGTGCGCGCCGCCGCCTGCGCCCTGGGCCTGGATTTCGTGCCCGTGGGCGTGGAGGAATACGATCTGGTCATCCCGCAGCGCTATGCCGAGGACGAACGCATCCTCGCCCTGCTGGATGTCATCCGCTCCGAGGCCTTCCGCAAGGAAGTGGCCGCCCTGGGCGGCTACGGCGTGGAAAAGACCGGTCAGGTCATCTGGGAATACGACGGCCGCTAGGCCGGGATAGTGTTGGGAGCTCTTCGGGGGAGGGGGCTATGGCCACAGCCGGAACAAGCGCCTTTCCCCGTTGCTTCCTTCCTCCCTCATGACGCTCATTGGAAAAGGAAGCGCGAGGAAAAGTCCGTACGACACTGGCCGATGGCGCCGCAGTCCATCCCCTTGGTGACGCAGAGGCCTTACGGCAAGCGGTAGGCTCCTGAGGGGCTCACCGTAAAGATATGTCCCGCAGGAGGCCCGTGGATGCTGACCTTGCTGGCCCTGTACGGCGGCCTGTTCCTCACCGCGCTGGTGGCGGCCACCCTGCTGCCCGCGCAGTCGGAACTGCTGCTGGCCACCCTGCTGGTCCAGAGCGGGGAACCGGCCTGGGCCCTCATCACCGTGGCCACCCTGGGCAACAGCGCGGGCTCGGCCGTCAACTGGTGGCTGGGCCGTTATCTCACCCGCTTCCAGGACCGCCGCTGGTTCCCCTTTTCGCCGGAATCCCTGCGCAAGGCCGAAGGCTGGTACCACCGCTACGGCCGCTGGACCCTGCTGTGCAGCTGGATGCCCATCATCGGCGACCCCCTGACCCTGGTGGCCGGTACCCTGCGCGAGCCCCTGCCCTCCTTCCTGCTCCTGGTGGTGCTGGCCAAACTGGGCCGCTATCTGGTGGTGGCCGGTGTGGCCCTGGCGCTCTGGTGATATACGAAAAAAAAGGACGCCCGAAGGCGTCCTTTTTTTCATCCCAGTATCCTTTTCTATAAGGTGATCGGTCGGACAGGGAAGATATAGACTTTGCGCTGATGCACTTCAAAAAGATGCATCGTTACGCCATTCCTATGCTTCTCCTTCATCTTAGAGCGTCATCCCCAAATGCCCCTATAAGCGGTTTTTGAAGGGGGTGGAGGAGTTTGAGGGGCGGGGGAACTTTTTTCCGCCAGGAAAAGTTCCCCCCGCCCCCTCGATATCTTCGCCAGTCAGCGTCCGACGGTAGGCATCGTTCCGCGGCCTATCTCAGCGCGGCGTCGCCGTCCAGCACCAGCACATGAGCATGGAGGCCGGCCTTGCGGGCCGCCGCGGCCCGGGCCTCGGCCTCGGCGCGGCAACGGGGGCAGGCGTGGCGGGGGATGAGCAGGCACAGGGAACGGGCCACGCGCTCGGAGCTGGTCTCGAAACAGCCCAAGCCGGAGCAGTCCGGGCACAGACGCCAGCTCTCACGCTGGCTCTCGCGCAGCATGTCCGTATCGTAGAAGATATGCTTGCGCCGCGTCCACCAGCCGTTCTCTTCCTCACCTTCCTGCGGCACGGACGGCGGGTTGTGGTACAGCTCCAGCAGGCCGTCGCAAAGGCGGGCGATGTAGTCGCTGATCTTCTGTTTCTGGCGGGTGCTCTCGGGCCGCCACTGGGGTTCGCGGATGTCCCCCGCGTCCAGACCGGCCAGCGCCAGGCAGATGCCCAGGTTCACATAGGGTAGGGCGCCGCGGATGGCGTAGCCGCCTTCCAGCACGGCGATGTCCGGGTTCAGGGCGCGGTTGAGGGCCGCATAGCCCTGGGCCGAGAGCTTCATGTTGGCCAGCGGGTCCGTAAAGTGGTTGTCCTGCCCGGCGGAGTTGATGACCAGATCGGGCTTGAAGTCCGCCAGCATGGGCAGCACGGCGTGCTCGATGGCGTAAAGGTAGCCCTCGTCCGAGGTCTCGGGCGGCAGGGGGTATGTTGATGGTGCGGCCCAGCGCGCCCGGCCCGCCGCATTCCTGCGGGAAGCCCGTGCCCGGATAGAGGGTGCGGCCGCTCCTGATGCAGGGAGATGAACAGGGTGTTCGGGTCGTTCCAGAAGATGTCCTGGCTGCCGTCGCCGTGGTGCACGTCCGTATCCACGATGGCGATACGCAGGGGGCCCGCCCCCGTGGGGATGCGGATAGTGGTCGCGGATGTACTCCACCATCACGGCTTCGTTGTTGATGTTGCAGAAACCGCGGTTGCCGTGGGTCACGCGCATGGCGTGGTGGCCCGGAGGACGCACCAGGGCAAAGGCCTTGTCTTCCTTCTTCTCCATGACCAGACGAGCGGCCGTGATGGCCCCGCCCGCCGAGGCCCGGTGCGAATCGGTGACCACGGCGCCGGTGGAGGGCAGGCAGAAGTGCACGCGCTCCACCTGGGCGTTGGTGGCGAGCTCCGGGCGGTACTCGGTGATGCCGGGGATGTCGAACAGGCCTTCTTCCGCCAGCTGGTCGCGGGTGTAGAGCAGGCGCTCCTCACGTTCGGGATGGGTGGCGGAGATGGCCCAGTCGAAGGCGGGGAAAAAGACCACGCCCAGCCGGTTACGGGCTCTCAGGGGATCAGTCATCGTCGTCCAGCATGTTTTCGGCAAAGATGTCGGCGCTGTAGCGCGCATAGGAGATCATCTTGCCCAGGCGGCCCAGGGCCATGGCATAGGCAAGGTTGGTCTCGGCCACGGCCGCGAAGAGCAGGCCGTTGTCGTCTTCCACCACGAAGACGCCGCCGGGCTTCTGTTCATGACGGAAGACCACGCAGTGCAGCAGCCCGGGATCGCCCAGGCGGGAAACGAATTCGCAGCCGGGCAGGGGGCTCTCGTCCAGCACGGCCTGCTCCAGAGCGGCATCGGTACGGGGCAGGAAGCGCAGGCGGCCTTCCTCGGCGGTGACGGTATACAGTTCGCTCATGGCAATATCCTTACGTCTTATTCCAGCCCGCTGCCGCGCCGCTTCAGATGCCGCTCCACGGCGGAGAGGCATTGCAGCACCACGTCCTCGGGCTGTTGCGATGCGTCGATGATGGCGATGCGGTCGGGCTCTTCCTCTGCGATGGTCAGATAGCCCTGGCGCACGCGCTCATGGAAATTGAGGCTCTCGCTGTCGAAGCGGCCTTCGGAAAGCACCGTGCCCTCGCGCCGGTTGCGCAGGCCCGCGCGCTCCAGCCCCACGGACACGGGCAGGTCGCAGAGCAGGGTCAGATCCGGTTGCAGGCCGCCGGTGGCCAGGTCGTTGGCCCGGCGCAGGCGGTCGGGATCGCGGCCGCGGCCGTAGCCCTGATAGGCCAGGGTGGAGTCGGTATAGCGGTCGCAGATGACGATCTGCCCGGCTTCCAGGGCCGGACGGACGATCTCGGCCACATGCTGGGCCCGGTCGGCCAGGAAGAGATAGAGCTCGGCCCGGTTGCACAGGCCGGCATTGCGGGCGTCCAGCAGGATGGGACGCAGGGCGCGCCCCAGACCGCAGCCGCCCGGCTCGCGCGTCAGCAGCACGTCGTGGCCGCGCTTTTCCAGTTCCAGGGCCAGCAGCTGCTGGGCCGTGGTCTTGCCCGAACCTTCTATGCCTTCGAATGTGATGAACATGGCAGCCTCACAGCAGGGAGAGCATCCCGTCATCCCGGAGGCCTTCCGGGAAGCACGGGGCTTTTTTTCGACTTTTTCTTCCACCGGCGTCTGCATACAGCGGTGCATGGCCCGGCCCAGGGTGGCCTGATAGGGCGTCCAGCTCTCGCCTTCGCCCAGCTGGGCGAACAGGCCCCGGCACTGGGCCATCTTGGCATCGATGTTGTCCGCATAGTGCAGCACCAGGGCCTCGGCGGTCTGCGGCACGCGCACGGCCCCGAACTCCAGCGTGCCGTGGTGGCTCAGGACCAGATGCTTGAGGTGGCGCTGCAGCTCGGGCTCCAGCCCCGATTTTTCCAGATAGGGGGCCAGCATCTCCACGCAGATCTCCAGATGCCCCAGCAGACGGCCCTCGTCGGTATAATCGTTGGCGATGCCGCCGGAGAATTCGCGGATCTTGCCGAAGTCGTGGAACAGGGCCCCGGCCAGCAGGGTCTGGCGGTCCAGCTCGGGATACTGGTCGGCCAGACGGCGGCAGAGCTTGAAGACGCTCAGGGTGTGTTCCAGCAGGCCGCCCGCATAGGCATGGTGCACGCCCTTGGCCGCCGGGCAGGTGCGGAAGGCCTCGCGCAGCTCCTCATTTTTGAATACGCCGTCCACCAGCTTGCGCCAGGGTTTATAGCGGAACTCCTCGCGGATCAGGCCCATGAGCTCGTCCATCATGGCATCCAGCGGGTAGGGGCTGGCGGGCATGAAGTCGGCCAGGTCAAGGGCCGCGCCTTCTTCCGGCGAAAGCAGGCGGCCTTCCTCCACCGTGAACTGGAGCTGGTCGCGGAAGGTGCTCACCCGGCCGTGGGCATAGAAGAAGCTGCCCGTATGCAGGGCGGGGAAAGAGGCGCTCAGGGGCGACCAGATCTTGGCCTCCACGCTGCCGCTGGCGTCGGCCAGCACGAGCCGCCAGTACGGCCCGTTGCGCGAGCTGCCCTGTGCGGCCAGGGTGATGACGAAGACGCCTTCCGCTTCGTTGGGGGCCGCCATGTCTTTGACGAAAATGCCTTTTTGCATATATCCTGACTCTGCGGCCAAAGGCCGCCTGTCTTGTATGTTCTGAGGTCCCGGGGTATCCCCGCAGGCCTGCGGGGGCCTGTTTATCCATAAAGATTCCCTTGTTTCAGAGGTATTGTCAAATGCGTGTGCTCCTGACCAACGACGACGGCATCCGGGCCGAGGGCCTGCGTGCCATGTACCGGGCCCTGCGCGAAGCCGGGCATACCGTGCATGTGGTGGCCCCCATGCATGAACAGTCCGGCGTGGGCCATTCCCTGACCTTTTTCGATCCCCTGCGTGCCCACAAGATCGAGGAACCCGACTTCGAAGGTCTGGGCCTGTACGGCACCCCCACGGACTGCGTGAAGCTGGCCCTGGGCAACCTGCTGAAAAAAGCGGCCCGACATGGTCATCTCGGGCATCAACGCGGGCAGCAACGTGGGCCCGGACATCCTCTATTCCGGCACCGTGGGCGCGGCCACCGAGGCCGCCCATGAAGACCTGCCCAGCATGGCGCTCTCCTGCGATGCCAGCGGCGGTCACCCGGACATGGACGCCATCGCCCGCCACGCCGTGGAGCTGGCCGCGCGCATCGACTGGAAAAAGGTGGCCCACCGCCGCGTCATCAACGTCAACTACCCCCGCGGCCCGCTGTCCGAGGCCAAGGGCCTGCGCATCTGCCCACAGACCAGCGCCGTGTGGAAGAACGCCTACGCCGAGCGCAAGGACCCGCGCGGCGAGCCCTACTGGTGGCTGGAAGGCGAGATCCCGCCGCACACCATCAACGCCGGTTCGGACAAGGACCTGCTCAATCGCGGCTACATCACCGTGACGCCCCTGCGTTTCGAGTTCACGGACCACGAAAGTCTGCGCAGTCTGGAGGACATGCTGCTTTCCTAGACAGCATAAGGCCCCTGCGGGTGCCGATTTTATGAATTTTTCCACGACCGCCCCAAAGTCATTCCCCTTTGGGGCTTTTTTTTATATGATGAATCGCTTCGTTGCGGCTGCCCCACAACAGTCCTTCCGGCATGCATCCCTGCCGGATCCGGCGGCGGCCGCCGATACATCAGACAGGCCGGCCGGACAGTCGCTTTCTGTCCGCCTTCCCATTTTATCCCACACTCGCGCATGGTGCGCGCAGTGTCGTATCGCACCTGGTGCAGGAGGAATCCATGCCGCTTATCGGGCCTAAGGAAATGTTCGCCGCCGCCTATGCGGGCCGGTATGCTGTGGGCGCGTTCAACGTCAACAACATGGAAATCGTGCAGGGCATCATGCAGGCCGCCTCGGAGGAAGAATCCCCCGTGATCCTTCAGGTCTCTTCGGGCGCGCGCAGCTATGCCGGGCAGAAATACCTCATGAAGCTGGTGGAAGCCGCCCTGGCCGAGGATCCGTCCGTGCCCGTGGTGGTGCACCTGGACCACGGCTCCAGCTTCGAGCTGTGCCGCGACTGCATCGACGGCGGTTTCACCTCCGTGATGATCGACGGCTCGCACCTGCCCTATGAAGAAAACATCGCCCTGACCAAGCAGGTGGTGGAATACGCCCACCCGCGCGGCATCTGGGTGGAAGCCGAGCTGGGCAAGCTGGCCGGTGTGGAAGAGCATGTGAGCAACGCCGACCACGTGTACACCGACCCCGACCAGGCCGTGGACTTCGTGGAACGCACGGGCTGCGACTCCCTGGCCGTGGCCATCGGCACCAGCCACGGTGCCTACAAGTTCAAGGGCGAAGCCAAGCTGGACTTCGAACGCCTGGAAGAGATCGGCAAGCGCCTGCCCAACTATCCTCTGGTGCTGCACGGCGCCTCCAGCGTGCCCCAGGAATTCGTGGAAGCCTGCAACAAGTTCGGCGGCCAGGTGGGCGGCGCCCGCGGCGTGCCGGAAGACATGCTGCGCAAGGCTGCCGGCATGGGCGTGTGCAAGATCAATGTGGATACCGACATCCGTCTGGCCGTGACCGCCTCCATCCGCCAGTATCTGGTGGAACATCCCGAAGCCTTCGACCCCCGCGCGTACCTGAAACCCGCGCGACAGGCCGTCAAGGATATGGTCGCCCACAAGATCCGCAACGTCATGGGATCTTCCGGCAAAGCCTAAACCAGTATCTCACGCCGTCTCCATCGGGGAGGCGGCGTTTTCCATCTCTCTCGTGTGAAGGAGCGCAACATGTCCGTATCTTTGGGGATGAACGGCTTTGGCCGCATCGGTCGTTATCTGCTGCGTCTGCTGGCTGACTCGGAAGACATCCGCATCACCGCCATCAACGCCCGCGCCGACAATGCTTCGCTGGCCCACCTTTTCAAATACGACTCGGTGTACGGCATTTTCCCCGGCACCGTCGATCATGACGACAACGGCATCATCATCAACGGCCGTCATATCGAAGTCACCCGCTGCAAGACCGGCGAATGGGAGTGGGCCCGTCTTGGCATCGACATCGCCGTGGAGACCACCGGCACCCTGAAAAAGCGCGAAGACGCCGCCCAGCACCTGCAGTGCGGTGCCAAGAAGGTCGTGGTCTCGGCCCCTTGCAAGGAAGCCGACGCCACCATCGTCATGGGCGTCAATGACGACATCTACGATGCCGCCGCCCATACCGTGCTTTCCGCTGCCTCCTGTACCACCAACTGTCTGGCTCCCGTGGCCAAGGTCCTCAACGATGCCTTCGGCATCCGCCACGGCCTGATGACCACCATCCACTCCTACACCATGAGCCAGCGTATCCTGGACGGTTCCCACAAGGACCTGCGCCGTGCCCGCGCCGCCTGCGTGTCCATGATCCCCACCTCCACCGGCGCGGCCAAGGCCCTTGCCCTGGTGGTGCCCGCCCTCAAGGGCAAGCTGGACGGCATGGCCGTGCGCGTGCCCACCCCCGACATCTCCCTGGTGGACCTGACCTGCGAGCTGGAAAAGCCCGCCACCGCCGAAGAGATCAATGCCGCCCTCAAGGCCGCCCATGACGGCGCCCTGCACGACAATATGGGCTACTGCGACGAGCCCCTGGTCTCCATCGACTTCAAGGGCAGCACCCACGGCGGCGTCGTGGACGCCCTGTCCACCCAGGTCCTGGACGGCACCATGGCCAAGCTCATCATCTGGTACGACAACGAATCCGGCTTCACCAACCAGCTGGCCCGCCTGCTGCGCAAGGTGGCCGCCAGCCTGTAAAGCTCCGCACGCCAACGGATACGACAAGGACGGCCCGTGAGGGCCGTCCTTTTTTCATGCCCGGCGGCATGGATGGATGTGGGGGAAGGGCCCCTCCGCCAATGCGAAAAAGTTTTCTCTTTTCCCCACGCCCATCCCTTCCCCGGCGTGCTTTATCCGGAAGAGGCGACGCCGCGGTGGCGCCAAGGCCTCTGGGCCATGAAACTCCCATCCTAAAAACATAGGCGGGAGTCCCCGTCTCGCAAGGGAGCTCCCGCCACAGCGGCTGTCAGGCCGGGCAGCCGCGGGGCCGCCGGAGCCGCTCCTTGCCCGTGTTGGCATATGTGTTGGAAGGGCAGACAAGGGACGTGCCCCGGCGACAGGAACGAGAGTGCCCTGCGGACCTTCCAGCTGATGGAATCCTTAGAAAAATACTTTGGCAAAGAGGGGAGGGCCCCAAAAAGAAAAAGGGGCCTCCCGGTGAGGCCCCTTTCCAGATGGCGACGCGGCGGTCTCGTCCCGCAGCGTTAGTTGTGGTTGTAGAAGTTGATGAGGCAGCCGTCCAGAATAATCTGGCGTTCGTCGGCGGTCAGGTCGCCCAGGCGCAGTTCCACGGCCTCCACGGCCCCGGCAGCGCTCACCAGCCAGCCGGTGATGCCGGCGGCATCCTGTTCCACGGCGGTACGGATGCCGGGCAGGACGAAGCAGTCGCCCACGCTGAGCTTCTGCGCCAGAGCGGCATCGGCCAGCAGGGGCAGCATGCCCCAGTTGATGAGGTTGGAGCGGTAGCGCTTGGTGGCGTATTCGGCGGCCACGTTGGCCCAGCCGCCCAGCACCTTCTGGCAGGAAGCGGCCTGCTCGCGGGCGGAGCCGTCACCGGGCTTGAGGGCGAAGATGGTGGAACCGATGCCGGTGTCCTTCAGACCGGCGCCCAGCACCGCGGCGTAGACCTCAGGCTGCGCGGCCTTGAGGGGCGCCAGCATGCCTTCCAGCTTCGCCAGCAGGGCGGCATCGGCAGGATCGGCCAGACGGGCCTTTTCCATGGCCTGCACGTCCTTGGCGCGGCCCACATAGGCGGGATCCTTGCGCGACAGGGTGAACTCGGAAAGCTTGAGCGGGTTGGAGCGCAGGGACGAGGTCTCGCCCGAGGGGATGAGCTCGTCGGTGGTGGTCACGGGGTCGGTGATGACCGAAGCCAGCGGCAGCACCAGGTTTTCCGGCAGGGGGCTCATGGACGGCCAGTCGGCGATGTTGGGGCCGCGCTTGAGTTCCGCTGCGGCATCGGCCTTGCCGAAACCGTTATAGACGCGGCGCTGGTAGATGCCCGCATCGAAGGTGTAGGTGGTGTCCACGGCCAGCTTGTCCCAATCCAGTTCCGTGGCCGGGGTCAGACGGCCGCCGTTGGCGGCGGTGGCGGCGATGGAGCGGGCGTCCATAAGGGCCACGGCAGAGATCTGGCCGTTGCCGGGCTTGGAGCCTTCGCGGTTGGGGAAGTTGCGGGTGGAGTGGCGGATGGACAGGGCGCCGTGGGCGGGCGTGTCGCCCGCGCCGAAACAGGGACCGCAGAAGGCGTTCTTGATGACCGCACCGGCGGCCATGAGCTTGGCGGCGGCACCGTTGCGCACCAGGGCGATGGCCTGGGGTTCGCTGGCGGGGTAGACGGAGAGCGAGAACTCGCCGCAGCCGGTGCTCCGGCCGTCCAGGATGGAGGCGGCCATGCAGCAGTTCTCGAAGGAACCGCCCGCGCAACCGGCGATGATGCCCTGATCCACCCAGACGCCGCCGTCATGGATCTTGTCGCGCAGCTTCAGGCCTTCACCGGCCTTGCCGAACTGCTTGCGGGCCTCTTCTTCCACGGCGGCGAACAGCTCGTCGGCATGGCGCACCACCTCGGCCACGGGATAGGCGTTGCTGGGATGGAAGGGCAGGGCCATCATGGGCTCGATGGTGGACAGGTCCACGCGGATGCAGCGGTCGAAGCAGGCGGGCTTGTCGTGACGCAGCTCGGTGTAATCGTCGGCGCGGCCGTGCATGGCCAGGTAATCGCGCACCTTGTCGTCCGTGGTCCAGATGGAGGACAGGCAGGTGGTCTCGGTGGTCATGACGTCGATACCGCAGCGGTATTCCACGGAAAGGCCCGCCACGCCGGGACCGGCGAATTCCATGACCCGGTTCTTGACGAAGCCGTTCTTGAACACCGCGCCGATAAGGGCGATGGCGATGTCCTGCGGGCCCACGCCGGGACGGGGAGCGTTCTCCAGCCAGACCAGAACCACTTCGGGACGGGCCACGTCATAGGTTTTGCCCAGCAGCTGCTTGACCAGCTCGGGGCCGCCTTCGCCCACGGCCATGGTGCCCAGGGCGCCGTAGCGGGTGTGGCTGTCGGAGCCCAGGATCATCTTGCCGCAACCGGCCATCATTTCACGGGCGTACTGATGGATGACCGCCAGATGGGGCGGTACGAAGATGCCGCCGTACTTGCGGGCGGCGGTCAGGCCGAAGAGGTGGTCGTCCTCATTGATGGTGCCGCCCACGGCGCACAGGCTGTTGTGGCAGTTGGTGAGCGCGTAGGGCATGGGGAAGCGTTCCAGGCCGCTGGCGCGGGCCGTCTGGATGATGCCCACATAGGTGATGTCGTGCGAAGCCAGGGCGTCAAAACGCAGGCGCAGGGTGGGGTCGTCCCCGGCAGCCGTGTTGTGGGCGGCCAGGATGTTCCAGGCCAGGGTATTTTGACGGGCAGCGGCGCAGTCGATGCCGCGCGCCGCGGCTTCTTCCTGTTCCATCAGGGTGTTGCCCTGCACAATGACCGGTTTGTCGCTCAGTTGGATCATCTTGCTTCCTGCGTAGTCTGTGCTGTGCCGTGATGGCGATAAAAGGCAGGCCCGGCCTTTCCCCGTCCACGGCGACGGGGCGATGCGCAAGCATCCGGCGGGCGTGAAATTTTGCACCAGATACTATGCCACAGGCCAAAATGCTTTGGCAATGCCCGGAAGGGGCGCGCGTTTTTTGGGGTGGGAAGCCCCCCCTTTACTGGCGCGAAAAGGGGCCCTTCCCCAAAAGCCCTCCATCCTCCCCCGAACGCACTCTATCTTGAAGGGTGCCAAGCGGCACCACTCCTATGATTTTTCTGTGCTGAAGGTCCCCAACGGGCCCCACCAGCAAAAAAAGTTCTCTTGAGCTCCAGTGGGCGCATGGGGCCAGACGCAAAAGGACGCCTCACGGCGTCCTTTTTCATATGTCAGGGAAGGAAGAGCGGCTCTATTCCACGGTCACGCTCTTGGCCAGGTTGCGGGGCTGGTCCACGTCCTTGCCCAGATAATCGGCCATCTCGTAGCTGAACAGCTGCATGGCGGGCAGGGCCATGAAACCGGCCAGAGGGGCGGGCAGGGCGGGGATCTCCCAGACATCGTCCACGGCCAGATCCATGCCCGGATTGGTCAGGGCGATGACCTTGCCCTGACGGGCCTGCACTTCCACGATGTTGGATTTCACCTTGGGGAAGAGGGCGTCGTCCAGAGCCAGGGCAAAGGTGGGGAAGGACGGATCGATGAGGGCGATGGGGCCGTGCTTCATCTCGCCAGCGGCATAACCTTCGGCATGGATGTAGGAAAGCTCCTTGAGCTTGAGCGCCCCTTCCAGGGCCAGCGGGTAGCAATGGCCGCGGCCCAGATAGAAGAAGTTGCGGGCCTGGGCATAGGCACGGGCCAGCTGGCGGGCCTTTTCATGCATGGCGGGCAGGGCGGCATCCAGCTGGGAGGGCAGGGATTCCAGCAGGGCGATCTGGCGGGCGCGGGCCGCCGCGTCCATGATGCCCTGGCGGCCACCCCAGTACAGGGCCACCAGCGCCAGCATGAGCATCTGGCTGCACATGGCCTTGGTGGAGGCCACGCTGATCTCGGGCCCGGCCTGGGTGTAGATGACGGCCGAGGACTCGCGGGCGATGGACGAACCCACCACGTTGCACAGGCCCAGCACCGGCACGCCGTGTTCGCGGGCGATGCGCAGGGCGGCCAGGGTATCGGCGGTCTCGCCGCTCTGGCTGATGACCAGCACCATGTCGTCCTTGTCCAGGGGCAGGCTCTCGCGATAGCGGAACTCGGAAGCGATCTCCAGCTGCACCGGCACCTTGGCCCAGGGCTCGATGAGATGCCGCGCCCAAAGGCCGGAATGGTAGGACGTACCGCAGGCCACGATATGCAGACGGCGCGGCACGGGCAGGGCATCCAGCTCGGGCAGGAGCACCGTATCACGGGCGGCGTTGAGGCGGCCGCTCAGACCGTCCACGATGACCTGGGGCTGCTCGAAGATCTCCTTGAGCATGAAGTGACGGTAGCCGCCCTTCTGGGCCGCCTGCATGTCCCACTGGATGGTCTGGGGCTCATGCTCCACGGGGGAAAGGTCGGCCAGGCTCAGGATCTCATACTCGGAATTGGTGGCGTGCACGATCTCGCCGTCTTCCAGAAAGACCACCGTGCGCGTGTAGGGCAAAAAGGCCGGGATGTCCGAAGCCACGAAGTGCTCGCCCGTGCCGATGCCGAAGATGAGCGGGGCGGACATGCGCGCGGCCCAGATCTCACCGGGATACTCCCGGCTCATGAGGCAGACGGCATAGGCGCCGTGGGCCCGGCGCAGAGCCGCGGCAAAGGCCTTGAGCAGGTCGGGTTCCTGCTTGTGGCACTCGGCGATGAGGTTGACCAGCACTTCCGTGTCGGTCTCGGAATGGAAGACATAGCCCTTTTGCAGCAGCTCTTCCTTCAGTTCCTGATAATTCTCGATGATGCCGTTGTGCACGATGGCCAGGCGGCCGTCGTTGGAAGCATGGGGATGGGCGTTGCGCTCGGCGGGCACGCCGTGCGTGGCCCAGCGGGTATGGCCCATGGCGCAGGTGGCCAGGGAAACAGGCTCCTTGGCCAGCTTTTCTTCAAGGGCAGAAAGTTTGCCCTGGGCACGGGTGATGCACAGCTCACCGCGCTGCACACAGGCAACGCCCGCGGAATCATAGCCGCGGTATTCAAGACGCCGCAGGCCTTCGATGACCACAGGCACCGCCGGACGGTGCCCGGCATATCCGATAATGCCACACATGGTGACCTCCTATGCGATAAGGGATGGTGGAGAGGGGAGCTTTC
>ENA-OQHN01000200-OQHN01000200.1-human-gut-metagenome-genome-assembly--contig:-NODE-200-length-23007-cov-13.568400_pt1 | contig 23007 bp, 14 predicted proteins | sample MGYA00242564_ERZ504721 | MGnify/ENA primary metagenome ERZ504721 (study PRJEB26092, sample SAMD00036212) | human gut metagenome | host: Homo sapiens | study: EMG produced TPA metagenomics assembly of...
CGCTGGCTTCATGGATCGTCGACCGTGTTCGTGACGAGACCGACAAGCGTGCGGATGAGGCGGAATCGGAAACGGAACAGTTGCGCCACAATGTGCGGGAACTGACGGACACCGTCAACCAGCTGCGTGACGACATCGCGCGGCTGCGCAGACCATAGCGGTTCTCATGACTGCACTGCGGAAAATGCGGAAAGAGGCTGAGGCATAGGAAAAGCGCCGGATGAATAACCCGGCGCTTTTCCTATGCCTCACCGTCATACGTCTTACAACCGGAAAGGCGGAGACGCTGTATTGGATTTATTCGCAGGCGACTCCGTCATGGTCGCGGTCCAGTTGTGAACGGTAGCCCGGCTGGCCCTGGTAGATAGGCGCGGCGCCAGCGGCTCGTGCCGCGGTGCAGTTCTGGTAGTAGACGTCCTGCTGTGGCGCTGGTTGGGGCGCGGGAGCCGGAGCCGGAGCGGGTTCGAGCGCAGGTGCCTGTGTCGTTTGTTGAGTCTGCTGGGCCTGCTCAGCTGACTGTTCGGTTTGCGTCTGTTCGGTTTGCGTCTGTTCGGTCTGCTCGGACTCGGTGGTCTTCTCGGCTGTGGAATCCTTGACCCCCGTGTAGTCGGGCACGGTTTGCGTCGGGCAGGAGGACAGCACCTTGGCCATGGCTTTCTTTTCGGCCTGCGTGACCCACAGTGAGTATTTGTGCTTCACGCCGATCTGACGCGCCACGTATTCGCAACGGAACCCCTTGTTGGACGGCAGCCACGTGGCCGCATCGCCATCGGACTTCTTCTGGTTGGCACGCCCCTGCACGGCCAGCAGATTGTACGGATCGTTCGCCAATGCGGTGCGGCGCTCCTCGCTGAGCTTCTGCGCGCCCTTCTGCCACGCATCGCTCAACGCCACCACATGGTCGATCTGCACCGCGGTGGAAGTCTTCTTGCCCTTCTTGAACTTGATGTCCTTGCCAGTGTATGGATCATGCAGTTTTCCGGACTTCACCACGCAATTGTGCGTACGCCACTTGTGCCTCACGCCGGTCAGATCGCGGTTGAGGATATCATTGCGGGTGTCGCAGCCGTTGTGGTCCACGTCGGCCCACGCCTTGCCGAATTGAGTGCGCTTGTACCCGGTTTTCGGCGCGCGGCCCTTGACCTCCAACGAATCCAACACCTCCGTGGCGGACGTGCCGGCCCCGGTGCCATCCGTCGGCTCGTCCGCATACGCCGAACCGACCGGCAGTCCGATGGCCAGACTCGCAGCCAGCAATCCGGACAAAACAACCATCATCGAACCATGACGACGCATGATACGCTCCTCACCCTAAAACCCCTCAAGTAGTACAAGAATATCCCCGGAACGAATTCGAATCGCTTATTTACGGCAGATTTTTCGGCATGCCGAAACCAGTATTTCGCATCCGTCAAGACGTATGGCAAGAATCGGCCGTATGACCAACAGCATCACAGCAATCAAACCGGAACGTCTCGCACAATACGCCAAAGACTTCAACGCCGACCGGGCCAACCTTGTGGCCGCCAACGCCGCGGTGTCCTCGGGCGTGCTCGAAGCCGCCACCGACTACAAAGGCCAGCGCGCGCTGCCACGCGACTTCTCCATCGAACTGAAACAGGGGTCCATCACCAACCAGCGCCGATCCGGCCGCTGCTGGATGTTCGCATCCCTCAACACCCTGCGTTACGAGCTCATGCACCAGTGGGGACTCGACGATTTCGAATTCTCCGAAACCTACCTGTTCTTCTGGGATGCGATGGAAAAATCCAACACGTATCTCGAAAACGTGTTCGCCACGCTCGACGAGCCGACCGACAGCCGCCTGTTCCAGGAGATCAACTACGGGCCGGCCGATGACGGCGGTTGGTGGCAGATGTTCGCCGCCCTTGTAGACAAGTATGGTCTCGTGCCGAAGAGCGCCTACCCGGAATCCGCCAATTCCAAGGACTCCGACGCGTTCAAACAATACCTCAACAGCAGGCTGCGCCAGTTCGCCGCCGACCTGCGCGAACGTTACGCAGCCGGCGCCACGGTCGATGAACTGCGCGCGGTCAAGGACGACGACATGTCCACCGTGTACCGCATGTGCGCCATCTCGTTGGGCGAGCCGCCGGAGAAGTTCGACTTCCTGGCCCGCGTGAGCGACGATGACAAGAAGGACGATAAGAAAAGCGGCGAAGACGAGGCCGACAAGCCGAAAACCGGCAAGGACGAGCGCAGACAGATCCGCGAAACCGGCATCACGCCGATGGAATTCTACAAGAAGTACGTGCCGGTGGACGTCGACGATCTGGTGACGTTGTGCAACGTGCCGATGGCGTCCCGTCCGTTCAACAAGCGTTACCGCATCCGCTACACCGCCAATGTGGCCGAAGCGGGGGATATGGAATTCGTCAACGTGCCGCTCGACGTGTTCAAAAAGGCCGCGGTCGACCAGATTAGCGCCGGACACCCGATCTGGTTCGCCTGCGACTGCACCCAGTTCTCGCTGCGTGCGGCCGGCTATTTCGACTGCGACAGCGTGCGCGTGGACCAGCTGTTCGGCACCGATTTCGACTTCGACAAGGCGCACGGCCTCGAATACGGCGACAGTCCAAGCAACCATGCCATGACCCTCACCGGCGTGAACCTTGACGAGCAAGGCAAGCCGAACCGCTGGAAAGTGGAGAACAGCTGGGGCAAAGACAACGGCGAAGACGGCTACTACGTGGCCTCCGACAAGTGGTTCGACCGCTATGTGACCGAAATCATCATCCGCAAGGAATACCTCGACGACGCCACCCGAGCGCTGCTCGAAACCGAGCCGGTGGAACTCGACCCATGGCAGCCGCTGACCAAACGCTGCCGCTGACGCAACACGGGCGATAACATGCCGCGGTCCGGATCGGGCCGCGGCTTTTGCTGTTCCACCGCGCTGGTATGGTTGCATGAGAACAAACGTACGAACGATGGGGGTTCAGGTGGCGGACACTCTGGCATGGCTTTCCGACGAGCTGCGCAGCGAATGCAGCCAGCCGGTACTGCAGCGCGCCCGCGGCATCGCCAACCAATGGCGTTCCAAAATGGAGGACCTGCATTGCCTGAACGACACCGCATCCAACCGCATCACCCTGTATGCCACCATACGGGGCACCACCTCACCCTCCAGCCGTTACGAAGTGCAAGCCACGCTTGATTTCGCCGACGAGCTGTTTCTGGCACGCTACTGCTCCTGCCCGGCATTCAGCGGTTCGCAGCGCGGCTACGGTTCCTACCGGACCTTCGACTACCACAACAGTCCGAAATACCGCAGCTTCGACGATGACGACGACTACGATTACGTCGACGACTACGACGATTTCGGCTCCGGCAGCACGTACGGCCACGTCAACGATGATGACGACTCGGCTTCCTCCACCAGCCGCCGGTACACCGGCATGTGCAAGCACGTAGCCGCCATGCTGCTGCTGTTCCTGCAGCAGCCGGAACGATTCCGGGGATTCCACGCCGCAGCCGCAACACCCCGGGCCCTCGCCGACTACATGCGCTCCCTCGATGCGAAAAGCAACAACGCCGGCGAGAACGCCCAACTCGACGTGCTGAAACGAATCATCAACGCGAAAAGCCGATTGATCGAGGAACAACGTGGCGCCTCCGGACAGGGAGCCGCCAAACCGAAACGCAAATCAAGCGCGCCGGTCGACGTCAAACCGGGAAGCGTGTACCTCGAGCCCACGCTGATCAACGGCCATGACGCCCTGCGCCTGTCCCTGCGCATCGGATGCGGCGACGCCGACTATGCGCTCAAAAACATCTCAAGATTCGTGGCCGACATGCGGACGGGAACATACGAGTCATATGGCAAAAAACTCGCGTTCACCCACACTCCGGACATGCTCGACCCCTTCTCGCTGAAGCTATACCGCTTCCTGCAGCAGGTGATCGCATCCAGAACGGCGGCCCAACTGCAAAACGGATACTATTACGGCGAAGCGGTACGCGTCGACCGTGAACTCGTCCTCACCGATTGGGAGGCATGCGACCTGCTCGACCTGTTCCACGCCGTGACACAGGACGAATACAAGGAACACGAGTCGAAGGCCCGCGGTTTCCTGCGCACGTCGGACGGTGACGGGCTGAGACGATTGCTTATCGAGGATTTCCAACGCACCAAGGAATCCGGGCCAAGCCGCATCCACATGGCCAACGAAGGAGGCGAGCCGTTCGGCCTTGACATTGTCGAAGGCGACCCCACCTTCACGTTCAAGGCGTCCTACGTGCATGAGGGCACCGCGTCGGGCGTGCGCATCACATCGAACCAAAGCATCTCCGATGTCATCAACGGACGCAACGGCTTCTACGTTTTCAGCCGCGAACGTCCCGACGATTCCACGGCGACGGACAGGATAGGCATCGACGGGCTCTTCCGCTGCACCGATAAACTGCGCCCGGCATTGCAGGTGCTGCCTGACCTGTGTTCCGACGATCCGGACGGCGTGTTCATCGCCGAAAACGACTGGCCCATGTTCGCCCGAACCATCGTGCCGAAACTCACCGAAGCGGGCATCGGATTCGACATTCCGCAGGAAGTGACCGAAGCGGTGGGAACCGAATGCCGGATCGAATTCTATCTGGACCGCGATTTGTACGGCATCACCTGCGAAGCGGTGGCGAAATACGGCGACTTCACCTTCCAACTGGTGCCCACCGCCAAAGAACTGCGCGGCGTGATCAACCCCGATTCACGTTCAAGAGCCTCGCAGGTCAAACGCGACCTGTCACGGGAATCGTTCGCCGTGCAGGTGGTACGCCAGCTGTGCCCTACATGGAGCTCCATCGACGTGGCACGCGTCAAAGAAGAGGATGAGCAGGCTATCCTGCTCATGCTCACCGACGGCGTGCAGATCCTCAAATCGGTGGGCCAGGTCTTCTCCACGGCGGCATTCGATGGCATGATGCAGCCCAACCCGCCATCGGTGAAGGTCGGCTTGTCCATCGACTCGAACCTCGTTGAAATCTCACCGATCGCCGACGAGGTGCCGATGAACGAAGTCGGCGCGCTGCTTGACTCCTACCGCAGAAAACGCCGCTACCATCGGCTCAAGAACGGCACGTTCGTGGATTTGAAGGAAGCCGACCTGCATGAGCTCGACCAAGTGTCCACGGACCTCGACCTGAGTGAAAAACAGCTCGACTCCGGCATCATCAAAATCCCCGGATACCAAGCGTTCCTGCTGGACTCCCAAGTGGACGACGAAGGCAAAAGCGCCTCGTTCGTGGACTATGTCAACGATGTGAAGATCGTCGATCCGAAACGCTACGAAGTGCCCGAACGGCTCAAAACCGTGCTCCGCCCATACCAGGTGGAGGGCTTCCAATGGCTGTCCACCCTGTGGGACAAGGGCTTCGGCGGCATCCTCGCCGACGAGATGGGCCTCGGCAAATCCGTGCAGCTGCTCTCGCTCATCGAAGCGCGCAAAGGAAACGGTCCGTCACTCATCGTCTGCCCGGCATCGCTCGTCTACAACTGGGCCGCGGAATGCGAGAAATTCGCGGGCGATCTGACGGTGGAAGTCGTCGCCGGTACGAAAGCGCAGCGACGCAAGGCCATCGCGACGGTGGCCGCGCAATCGCAGGAGAACGACGGTGCTACGACGAATGGCACCACGACGTACGACGGCACCGACGTGGTGATCACCTCCTACGATCTGCTGCGTCGCGACGTGGACGATTACGCAGCCTGCCATTTCGCGCTGATGGCGCTCGACGAGGCGCAATACATCAAAAACCATGCCACAAAGGTGGCCAAATCGGTCAAACAGGTCACGGCCGACCATCGCTTCGCTCTGACCGGCACGCCAATCGAAAACCGGTTGAGCGAACTGTGGAGCATTTTCGACTTCCTCATGCCCGGACTGCTCGGCACCTATACGAAATTCCGCGAAAAATACGAGCAGCCGATCATGGCTCCCGGTCCGGAACATTCCGTCATGGCCGACAAACTGCAGGCATTGGTGGGACTGTTCATCAAACGCCGTCTGAAAAAAGACGTGCTCACCGACCTGCCCGACAAATTCGAGAACGTGCTCACCGTCAAACTGGAAGGAGAGCAGCGCAAACTGTACGCCGCACACGAACAGCGGCTACGCGCCACGCTCACCAAGGCGTCGGACGCCGACTTCAACACCAAGAAGATCCGCATCCTCGCCGAATTCACCTTGCTGCGCGAAATCTGCTGCGATCCAAGACTCGTATACGCCGACGCGAAGAACGCCTCCGCCAAACTCGACGCCATCGCCGAACTCGTGGCCACATGCATGGACGAAGGCAAAAAGGTCCTCGTGTTCTCGCAATTCACCTCGTTCCTCGAACTCATCGGCGCCAGACTCGCCGAACAAGGCGTGGAATACTACACCATCACCGGCGAGACGCCGAAGAAACGCCGTGTGGAACTGGTCGACGAATTCAATGGCAACGATGTTCCCGTGTTCCTCATCTCGCTCAAAGCGGGCAATACGGGGCTGAACCTTGTGGGTGCGTCCGTAGTGGTGCACGCCGACCCATGGTGGAACGCCGCCGCGCAGAACCAGGCCACCGATCGTGCGCACCGCATCGGACAGACGCAGGATGTGAACGTGTACCAGATCGTAGCCAAAGACACCATTGAGGAACGCATCCTCAAACTGCAGGAGAAGAAAAGCGAGCTTGCCCAACAGTTCACCGACGGCACCGCATCTGGAGGCGTCGGCACACTCAGCAAAGACGACTTGCTCGACCTGCTGGCATAACAATCAACGTACCTGCCGCTTGCTTGAACGCACACGATACGAAAGCAACAGGCAAAGCGCACACTGCGGCAACACACCATGAGGCGACGTTCATGCCATAGGCAAAAGGCATATGAGGCTAAGATCATGGTTTCCGGATTAAAGATTGATGCCTGCTGATAATAGACGCCAGTGAGACGCGATTTGCATATTTCCGACGATAGGCGTATACATAATCGTGCAAGTTTCAGGGAAGGTGAAAATCCTTACTGGCGGTAACGGTACGACTGACGTTCATAACAGTCCCATGCCGAAGCCCGCGACCCGCGAAAGCGGCTGATCCGGTGAGAATCCGGGGCCAACGGTCAAAGTCCGGATGGAAGAAACGGGGCTCAACATGAGTGTATCCTCACCAAATAATACCCAAAACAACACCGCCGAAATCGCCAGCGAAAGCATGACGCGCCCCGACAACGCGCATTCCACAGGCGTGGCCGACTCTGGACGCTGGTCCACCAAACGCATCGCCATGTACGCGCTGTTCGTGGCGCTGTCGATGGCCGTCAGCTTTGTGGAATTTCCCATTGTGCCGGGTGTGGAATGGCTCAAATATGATCCATCCGGCATTGTCAGCCTGGTGGCAGGTTTCGCCTATGGGCCAGCGGCGGCGGTAATCGTCAGCGTGCTCGGCTTCGTGCCGCACCTGTTCACCAACCCATGGGGCACGCTTATGGCCGTGCTCGTGGCTTTGGCGCTATCCGTGCCGGCAGCACTGATCTACCGCAGGAACAAGACCCGCAAAGGCGCGGTCATCGGCATCATCGTCGGTGCGATCGCGGCCTTGGCGGTGGCGATTGTGGGTAATATGATCGTCACACCGTTCTACGCGCATATGACCACCGCACAGGTCGTGGCATTGATCGTGCCGGCGCTTCTGCCGTTCAACGCGTTGAAATTCACCATCCATGGTGTGGTCACCTTCCTGATCTACAAGCCGATCTCCAACCTGTTGAACCGCTGAGCCTCGTTCACCATATTGATGAATAGAAAGGAACCTTCCGACCTATGGAAGGTTCCTTCCGTTATATGAAAGACTTTTTCCATGAACCCTGACAGCGACACAAACACCATCGCGGTCGAATTGCGTGATATTCGTTTCACATATGACTCCGGCGCGACCTGGGCGCTTGACGGCGTGAACCTGACCATCCGCCAAGGCGAACGTGTATGCCTGGCAGGACCAAACGGATCGGGAAAATCCACACTTTCGCGCATCATTGCAGGGCTTGCCGCACCCGATGCCGGACATGTCACGTTGTTGGGAAACAACGTATTCGATGAAAGCGGTGCGCACGCTGACGCTTACCGCAGCGCCCGGCATGGTATCGGGGCGGTTTTCCAACATCCGGAAGATCAGATCGTCACCACCATTACCGAGGATGATGTTGCCTTCGGTCCGGAAAACCTTGCCATTGCGCATGATGATATCGATATGCGTATCGCCATGTCACTTGATGCAGTCGATATGAGCGAACAACGAGAAGCCGATCCCACGCGAATGAGCGGAGGCCAACAGCAGCGCGTCGCCATCGCCGGCATGCTTGCCATGAATCCCGAAATCCTCGTGCTCGACGAGCCTACCGCCATGCTCGATCCTCAAGGCCGTGCCGACATCATGCATATTCTTGACGAATTGCAGCAGCGCGGCACAACCATCATTCTCGTCACCCACCATCGTGACGAATTCGCCAATGCCGACCGCATCATTCGCCTGGATAACGGGCGTATCGTGCAAAGCGCTCGCGGTGATACTGCAAGTATTCCGGAAATGGACGAATCAGACACGGCGCAAGAAGACAACCCAATTGCCAAATCCAATATTGCAAATGGTGCATCGAAGCCAGCATCGGCTGTACCAATCATTGAAATCCATAATCTGATATACCAATATCCAAACAGTAGCAAGCCTGTGCTCGATAAGCTTTCCATAACCATCAATGAGGGTGAAACCGTGGCCATCACAGGGCATAACGGTGCAGGCAAAACCACCCTCGCGCGTCTTCTCTGCGCGCTGGAACAGCCGCAATCTGGCAGCATTACCGTCAACACCATTCCCGTCGCACGCCAACGCGCCAACGGCAATATGCAGTCGCTCAAGCGTGCGGACCGCGAGAAACTGCGCGCCACCATCGGCTACGTCATGCAACATCCCGAACGTCAGCTTTTCGCCGAAACCGTAGCCGAGGATATCGCCTACGGACCACGCAACCAACATCTTGACGAAACGCAGGTATCCGAACGCGTCAATCAAGCCATGACGCTGCTGCATATCGAACATCTTGCCGATCGTTCGCCATTCGATCTTTCCGGCGGACAACAACGACTTGCCGCCATAGCGGGCATCATCGCATGCCAACCGCAGATCCTTATTATGGACGAGCCGACCGCAGGACTTGACGAGGCAGCCACAACCTGCGTGCACAATCTCATCCAAACCCTCCACGCACAAGGCATCACCATACTCATCATTTCCCATTCGCAAACGGAAATCGACGTGCTCGCAGATCGAGTGATTGCGCTTGATCGCAGACAAAACGGTAATGTCGCTACTCGAAATATCGAAGCCAATGGCACTTCCGAAACGGCATATTCGAAGAATCCGCACGCGATTGACTCCGGACGCGCAAAGGGAGACGTCCGTGAAAACCGCAGTTTTATGGAACGGCTTGACCCGCGCGTGAAGATGGTGAGTGCGTTGGCGATCATGTTCTCCGCGTTCGCCATCAGATCCTTCTGGCAGTTGCTTGTGGCCGCACTGCTGACCGGCATGATCGTTGCGATATCGGGCATCGGCGTGAAACAACTGTTCAAATCGGTTCACGTGTTCCTCGCATTGTTCGTGTTCTGCGGACTGCTCAATATGTTCTTTGTGAGATCCGGCAACGTTCTTACGAACATCGGGCCGATTCCAATCACCGACGACGGTGTGCGTATCGCCATACTGTACGCCTGCAGATTCGTTGCGGTCATTATCGTCGGAGCGGTATTCCTTGCCACGACCACTCCCACGGCCATTACCGACGCATTCGAAGCGTTGCTCAAACCTTTCGCAAAATTCGGCATACATGCGCAGGAGATCGCGTTGGTGATGAGCCTCGCATTGCGGTTCCTGCCCACGTTAGGAGGCGAAGCGAAAGCCATTGTGGATGCGCAATCAGCTCGAGGTGGCAGCATCGAAACGGGAACGTTCGTGCAGCGTATCAAGGCGATGGTTTCCATCATCATTCCGGTGTTCGCAGGGGCGATACGCCATGCCGACAATCTCAGTCTCGCACTTGACGCGCGATGCTACGAGGAAGGCATCATGCGCACGCACTGGCGAATCATGCGAATCGCCAAACATGACATCGCCGTAGTCGGTGTGAGTGTGTCGTACATTGCCGCATTGACCCTGATCGCTGGACTATGCTGAGCATTCCGGACGGGCATGGCGCTCCACTGATCGCATTGGAAAGCGAAACCGCCGAAGAAGCACGTCTGAACACGCGCAAGAACATCGAAAACGGTGTGAACGCCATCAAAGGCGCGGGGGAGTGATATGCAAATTTTACTGCCCTCACGCTACTCTTGAGCAAGCATCATAGATAAGAATGGAATTAGTTATGGCATTAACCAAAAAGCAGGTCAAGCAGCTGCGCGGCCTGGCCACCAAACTCAATCCGCTCATCCAGGTCGGCAAGAACGATCTGAGCGAAAACGCCATCAAGCAGGCGGACGAAACCATCGAAAAGCGTGAGCTCATCAAGTGCTCCGTGCTCGACGGATCCGGTCTGACCGCCAAGGAGGCAGGCGAGGGATTGGCTGAAGAACTGAACGCGGAACTCGTGCAGGTCATCGGCAACCGTTTCGTGCTCTACCGCCGCTCCCATCGCGACGACGTGGAACATATCCGCCTCGTGCGCGAGTAAAGCGGGAAACTGACGCGACCAAACATAACAGGGCGGGTGCTTTCTGAAAACCAATCAGAAGACACCCGCCTTGCTGCAATGAAAATAAACAATCGAAAGTCAGGAAACCCCATGAAGGAGTGCTATCAGCGCGCCTGATTCCATTCGGGCTTCCATGTGTACTGCATGTCGTACGCGCTGGCCCAGAACATGTATTCGTTCTCCACGCCGGTCACGAAAATGTCGATCAGCTCGCGCTTGCGCTCCTCGCTCGCGTCGGCCACCAGTTTCTCGATATGTTCGAGCAGCCATACGGAATCCTGCCAGAACTCGTCGGTCTTATACATGTCGACCCAGCTCTTGTACGGATTGTCGTCGAGCGTGTCCGCAAACTCGGCGGCAAGACGGTAGCCATAATCCGCATACACCCAGGCGCAGGGGAGCACGGCCACGAGAATGTCGAGGATACCCTTGCCATAGGCGATGGAAAGGATATTCGACGTGTAGGCACGCGCGAAGGCCGACTGGCGCACATTGTTCATCTGCTCTTCGGTGATGCCATAGCTGGCCAAGTAGGAGCGGTGTACTTCGGTCTCGACCTGCAGGGCGCCGTTCTGCACCTTGAGCATGAACGCCATGATTTCAGGGTCGGCGGCCTTGGCTAATCCCAAAGCGTGCACTCTGGCGTAATCGTTCACATAACGAAAATCCTGCAGCAGATAGAAGGCGAAACGCTCGCGTTGCAGTGTGCCTTCGCCAAGCTCGCGGATGAACGGCTGCTGGTAGCCTTCCTCCCAAACCAGGTCGGCGGCCTTGCGCATGCGCTGCGCGAACGGCGGAAGATTGTCGCGTTGGATGCCTTTGGCGGCGTCGAACTCATAATCGAAAATCGGTTGTTGATGTCACAGCAGTCATTAGACATGCCTCCCTACGCTGGTGTCAACCATCAGGTTCAAAGGGTTCAGGCCTCACTTGGCCCATCTCAACCCGACAAACACGGGGTTCCCCTGCATTACGCCGTACATTATGGCAAAGCCGCACGAAATGTGCAAGAGCCCGTCCGTCGAATGGAATCGTGCCGCATGATGCGAACACAGGCGATGTTCGGTTGAGGGCGAGTGCAAGAATAGAACGTATGACTGAAAAGCAAGTTGCGAAGAAGACCATCGAAAAGCTGGCTATCGTCGTGGTGACCTACAAGCGCCAGCAGCTGCTCGCCACCCTGTTCGAATCCATCGAAAAACTCACTGTGGCGCCATGGCGTATCGTCGTCGTTGACAACGAGCACAGCGAGGCGACCCAAGGCATGGTCGACGATTTCCGTGAAGCGGTCACCGCGCAGTGGGGCAATACCATCGCCGACCAGTCGGGCAACGAAAGCCGTGTGGTGTACGCGCCGCAATCCGACAACCTCGGCGGCGCAGGCGGCTTCTCCGCAGGTGTGAAGAAGGCATATGAGCTGGGTGCGGAGTGGTTCTGGGTGATGGACGACGATGTGGCCGTGATGCCTGAGGCCATCGAAAGGCTCGCCAAGTGGACTGGCAGCCATGATGTGATCCAGGGCAGCCGATACGACTATGACGGCGGCCCGTTCTACTGGCAATACGATTTCATCGTGCCTCTTGGCATTCCCAATCCGATCGCTCCGGCCGCGTTCGGGCGTCCCGGCTATCGTGTGATGGACACCCTGTGCTTCGAGGGGGTCTGTTCCGCCGCAATATCGTGGAACAGATCGGTTTGCCGGATCCCCGCTTCTTCATCTACTGGGATGACACGATGTATGGCTACCGCGCCAGCAAGGTCACCAATCCGATCGTGGTGCCTGACGTGATCCTGCGACGTACGCGCGAGATCGGTAACTGGGATATCGCCGGCGTGCGTCAGCTCAACTCCACTTCCGACATGAACCGCTACCACATCATGCGCAACCGTGGCTACATGGCACGCTATTTCATGTCGTTCGGCGATTACCGTCCGCTGATGTTCGGCTTTGGCACGTTGCTGACCGCCGCCAAGGAGGTCATTCGCTTGGTGATGGTGGACCGTGAGCATGCCAAGACCGGCTTGGTGCAGATTGCCAAGGGTTGGTGGGATTCGCGCAAGCTGCTGCATGATCCGGATTGGAAGCCGATGCCGCCGCTCAAGTAATGTTGTCGCGCCGTTTTTCAGACGGCTGTTTCCTTACGATTCGCCCCATGTCGATGCGTCGCGTTGGCATGGGGCGAATCGTTTGCAGAAAACAATCGCAAATATTTGCGTTTCATTGCGACAGATTATGCAATCGTATTCACCAATTGTGTATTGTCGGCGCGTTTTGGGGCATGGGGCGAGTTACTATGGCGTTTACCGGTTCGATATACCCACTATGTACCTTGATAGGAGAGGTCGAAGATGATTGAAACTGCACAGGCATTTGGCGTTGACATTGGCGGCTCCGGCATTAAGGCAGCCCCGGTTAACCTCGAGAAGGGCGAATTTGCTGAACCGCGTCTGAAGATCCTCACCCCGGAGGTTTCCACTCCGAAGGTCGTTGGCGAAATCGTTCGCCAGCAGCTCGAGCATTTTGAGGTTCCTGAGTCCGCTCCGGTCGGCATCGCATTCCCCGCTCCGATTCATGTTGGCGAGAAGCTCGGCTATATGGCCAATCTGGACCAGTCTTGGGTTGGCGTGGACGTCACCGAAGTATTCTCCGAAGCTTGCGGCCGTCCGGTCACCGTGGTGAACGACGCTGATGCGGCCGGTCTTGCCGAACAGCAGTTCGGCGCAGCCAAGGGCCAGGACGGCCTGGTCGTCGCCACCACGCTGGGCACCGGCATCGGCACCGCGCTGATTTTCAACGGCGAGCTCATTCCGAACACCGAGCTCGGCCATCTGGAACTGCTCAAGGGCAAGGGTGACGCCGAGAAGTACGCGGCATCCTCCATTCGTGAAAAGCTCGATATGGGCTACAAGAAGTGGGCCAAGCGTCTGACCAAGTATTATTCCCTGATGGAGTTCTACTTGGATCCGCAGCTGTTCGTCGTCGGCGGTGGCGTGTCCCGCGTCTCCGAGAAGTTCCTGCCGTACATCGACATCAAGACCCCGATCGTCGCAGCCAAGCTGCACAATGAGGCTGGCATCATCGGCGCTGCGTACTACGCAAGCATCAAGCAGAAGTGATGTCGTGAACCATAAAGGTTCCTAACCTTCATATAAGCGAGAGCCGTCCGATTCATCCGTCGGACGGCTCTTGTTATTCCTCTGATGATCGCATGGCGAATGCATCCTTCTTGCTCGATGCAACACTTGCGCAACCCAGAGAGTATGGTGGAGACCATGCGTTTTTCCTCCAGAGTCGATATCAGTGAGCCCAATCCCATCGCCAAAGCCGAAGCGGAAGCCAAAGCAAACGGCATCACACTCGGCAAACTCAACGACTCCAATCCAACCAAACATGCGCTCGCGTCGGAACTATTGCCGGACATCTACGGAGCGGAGCCACGCGGGCAACGATACGCACGCGAAGCGCTGGCCGCATTCCTGCATGAACAAGGCAATACCGCTACTGCCGACGACCTATACATATTGAGCTCGACGTCCGAAGCGTACTCATGGCTGATCAAACTGCTCTGCAATGCAGGTGACGCCGTGCTCGCACCGAAGCCGGGATATCCGCTCATCGAATCGATCGCACGCCTCGAATGCGTCGACATGATCGAATACCAGCAACGATTCGACGGCTCCTGGTACATCGACGTGGCCGAACTACGCGAAGCGCTTGAAGGTGAAGATGGCGGCCGCATCCGCGCGCTGGTGCTCATCAATCCCAACAATCCGACCGGATCGTACGTCAAAGCGTCGGAACGTGAGGCCATTGTGCGGCTTTGTCATGACCATGAGGTGGCCATCATCGCCGATGAGGTGTTCTACGACTATGATCTTGAACCATTCGATGGCAACGCGCGTCTCGCGGGGGAGACCGGCACGCTCACATTCGCATTGGATGGGTTCTCGAAGACGTTGGCCGCGCCACATGCCAAAGTGGGTTGGATCCAAGTGTCCGGCCCGGCGGCTGAAGTGGATGAGGCCAAGCGCAGACTCGACGTGGTCGCCGACGACTATCTGCCAATGAGTGAGATCATCGCCAAACAGATCCCCGCCATGCTGGGCGCCGCAGCCGCGCAGACCGCGCGCGTGCGAGAGCGCGTGCAAACCAACCTCGCAGCCTTGCATACCATGCTGGATGATGACGAGCAGGGCATGGTCAGCGTGTTGCGTGCCGAAGGCGGATGGAATGTGCTTTTGCGCGTGCCCAGCGTGCTTGACGAGAACGAACTGGTGTTGTCCATGATCGAAAAGCACGGAATTTCAGGACAGCCCGGCTATTTCTTCGACATGACGTCGAACGGCTATCTCGCGATCTCGTTATTGCCGGAACCCGACGAATTCAGGCATAACGTTCAGACGGTGCTTGACACCGTCAACACAATGATCGGCTGAAACATGTTGTGGTTCCATCGTCGACACCGATGAAGGAGCCGCAACATGTGGGGAACGGGAATAATCCGTGGGTATGGTCAGGCTTTGGAAGCCTCATATTTAGCGCGGATGAGGTCCGTGTAAAAGGCCACGGCCTCATGCGGGCCACCGTCGAACACCACCTGATGATCGTCGACCACCAGCGTGCGGTCGATCGCATATTCCGCGCGTGTGATCAGCTCCGTGTCATGCGTGGCGAACACTACCTGTTTGTCGTAACTGAACAGAGCTTTCGCCACATGCGCGGACGCCATCTCGTCCAAACCCTTGGTCGGCTCGTCGGCAACGATCACCGCGGGGGAGAAGCTCAATGCGGAAGCGATCGCCAGCAGATGACGTTTCTCGCTATCCAATGCGGAGGCGGGCTCACGTGCGACCGCCGCCAGATCGAAATGCGCGAACAGATTGCCGATGATCGCCTGACGTTCGCTTTCCGGCACCTTATGCTTCTTCAACGGTTCATCAATCGCCTCGCGAATGGAATCCGCTTTGTAATAACTGTTCGGAATTTCCTCGCGACGAACGCGGCCGATCATCGATTCGATACGTTTCAGATCACGTTTCACCGACGGATCATACGCAGCACCATTCGCGTCGATACGCACCGAACCGGACGTCGCAGACAATGCGCCATCCAACAGCTGCAGCAACGTGGTCTTACCGGAACCATTCAACCCGATCACAGCCACACGTTTGCTTTCCGGAGTGATCGTCAACGATGTCGGCTCCAGACCGACATTGCCATCCTCATACGTGTGGCCTGCCTGATCTAGCGTGAACGTGACGTCATGCGTCGCTTCGGGACGTTTGGATGAAAACAGCGAATCGAAAAAACCCATGGCAACCATTGTACGGGCGTGCCGAACCCATTGCATACGAAACGGGGCCGGAAATCCAAACTCCCACAAGGAGTTTAGATTCCCGGCCCCGTCAAGCCTGCGGACAGGATGTCAGGCGAAATAGAATCCCGAGAAATCGTACTTGTACACGCGGTAGATGTACGCACTGTTCAACGTCATCTTGAACTGCGCCAGCAGATCACCATCCTTGTTGTACTGGCCGAACAGACCCTTCATGCCCGAGTCGATGAGGATCTGGCCATTATCCAATTCCTGCGCGGAACTGACATACGGCGAATATGGCACGTCGAACGATGACACTTCCGTATACGTGCCGGCATTTTCGTTGACCAGATACTTGCGATACTGCGAATTTGCCGTATCGGACGACAATTCGGTCGAAATGCCGTCGATCACCGACCAGTCAAAATCAGGACGCGTCAACGAAGTGCCGAAATTGTTATCGAACATATACATGTAATACTGGCCGTCAGGCAGCGAATCATCGGCGACATACGTGATGGAATGCTGGCCGCCGGTATCCGAAAAATCACCGGACTTCGTCAGGAAACTGCTGGCCTCATCGGTGCCGGCCCACACGGATGGCTCGCCGATCATATAATCAAGCGTCGGATCCGATTCCAAATCATCCACCTTGATGATGGTGGACGTCTCACGGGCGGAGAACAATGCGGAACCGTCATCCAACAATTGAATGGTATTGCAGTGCAGCCAATCCCAACGATTCTTGGCATTCGAATCCGACTCGTCGGTTCCCGCATGCGTGGTGGAGGCCTTATAGTCGGCGAACAGCTCACCGAAATCCACCAAGCGGGTTACACTTCCGGTGGAAGTGCTGAGCTTGATGACCTGATCCTGCACGGCGTTGTCGTCACGGCCGAGCTCGGTGGCCAGCAGCACGATGTCGCCGTTGGAATCCATCGCATAATCATGATGCAGAATGTAGTCGGATCCCAGATCGTAGATCTTCTCCAGCTTGCCGAGACGGTTCATCGCCACCATATGATGCGTGGACGCGGAGAACCACATGAGACCGTCATCATCGAACAGCAGACGGTGCGAACGATAGTAGAGCACCGGAATCTCACCGCGCAGCACGCCGTTCGTATCGTAGTAGAACATGAAATCCTGTTCGTCGGAATCATTGCCGAGAATCGCATACAGGCCGCCGCCCAGATCCTCACCTGAATCGGCTGCGACGGTCTTCTCCAACTGCACCTCCTCATTGCCCAGCAGGGATGCGCCCCTGTGCTCGATGGCATGCGTGCGGGACTTGCCGTCGGCATCGGTCAGCGTGATGGCGACGGTGTTCTTCTCTCCGGGAATGAGGCCGAGCAGCTGGAATTCGTGGGTTTTGCTGTATTGCGATTCCTGATAGGCGTCACGGGTGAAATCCGTATAGCCGTCTGCATGCACGGTATAGGAGACGGCAACCGCGTCGTCGGTAGTGAAATACACATACAGTGACGTGGTGTTGGTGCCGTACGGATCTTCGGTGACAAACATGTCATCCTCTGTTGCGGAGGACTTGCTTTTTTCCTGCTCGAGCTTGTCGTCGGCCATATCCTGATAGTCGGCTGTGTACACGTTCTCGATACGTGCGTTCAGTCGTTCAATCCTGTTTTGTTTGATGGCCGCATCGACATTGTCGTAGCTGGCGAGGCAGACGCCCAATGCGACGGCTGATGCGACGACGGCCGCGGTCCAGCGTCTTACACGAGGATGGTTCGACAAAAGTGGAAGCGATTTCATGACTGATGTCTCCAACAAGGGTTCATCTCACAGCGAACAGTTACATCGCCACTGTTATCCGCAAAACTCGGAACAAGCCGAATGATTTATTGGAAAAATTGTGATAAAACCCTGAAATAACCCTGAAAACGCCGTAACTTACATCAGGGTGAACCACGACTGCACGTCATGAAACAAACCGGAATTATTACGAATCAACTCGTCGTCGCGGCCGTACAGGAACAACGACAACACCGTCAACGACAACGTGAACAACAGCAGCGCCAACACCAGCACGCGCAACAGCCAGCGAAGCCGCGGACGTTCGCAATCCAGCGCAATAAGCATCAAAGGAAGCGAAGCCAACGCAAACAGCCAGCCGAAATCGGCGATATAACGCCATCCAAGGCCACCCAGCCGCGCGTCAAGAGCCACGATCAGCAAACCCAACAGCAGGAACATCACCAATGTGGGCCACATGCCGGCATGGCCACGAACGCGCATGCGCTTACGTAGGAACGGGCAAGCCAACGCAGCCAAAGCAAGCGGAACCATGACGAACAGGCCTCCGGGCATCGCCTCCGCAAACCCCCAATCCTTCAAAGGCGCGGGATCGACGGCAAGGAACGGGAACGTATCCGTCCAACGCAACGGCAGAAACAGGTAATATGCGACCGTCCAAACAAAATTCGACCACGACTGATGGTAACTCGTCATATCCGTAACCGTCAGCTGATACGACGAACCGAAATCGAACGGCGAGGAGAAACGCACCATGTTATAGGCGAACAAGGGCACCACCACAACCAATGCGGGCACCAGCACGGCCAAAGGCGTGCGCAACGCATGCAACACGGTGCGTGCACGCCCACGCACGCCGGAACCAGACGCGATGGCACGCAACTGCCCCACAATCGCACGAATCTGCGGCCAGAACAACGGGAACGCGGCAAACGCCACCACCACAAACGACGGACGGCAACCCACATTCGCGGCAATACACACCGAACCGGCAGCCAAACGAGGCAGCGACAACGATTCGACCGTATTCGCACCACCATCGCCACCGGCATCGGCCGCGTTCGGGTGCGCCGCACCCATCCATAGCCATAAGCCCAACGTGCTCAACAACAAGGACGCCGCAATCGGCACCGAATAAAAATTCGTCCGATACCACAAGTACGGGGCGTTCGACGCCAAAACCACAAACACGCACAACATACTGACCGCAGCCAGCGAAACATGCGGACGCACACGCTCGATCACGCGAATCGTCAACAGGCACGCGAACACCAAAAAAACAAACATCAGCAGCGGCACCGCAGCGCCAGACGGCATCATCAGACCACCATCAACCCACAACGACGTTATCGCACGATACGGCACAAACAACAGCAACGCCGGCACCACGCCAAAATACGAATACCAACGACCATCAAAAAACGCATAATCCCAATACACCGGACTCACACCATCGGCAAGCAATTGCTGACGAGTCGTCACATCATACGGATTATCCGCATCGCGCAACGCGTCGGGCACATCCAAATCAAGCCACGCATGACCATCAAGCAACGCCCGAGCCACATGATCATACTGATCGTAATCATACGTATACATGCCATCCGTATGAAAACTCAACGGCACCGCAGACACCAACTGCCACGCCACCGCCGCAACAGTCACCAACCCAGGAACCGTCAACAACACGCCCAACGTCACACGCTGACGCACACTCGACGTATTCAACGGCACCTTCCACAGGCGCGAGCCCGGACGCCACAACGCCACCAACACCATCACCAACACCAACAACGCCACACGCAACGGACTCACCGAAAACGGCACACGCACATTCGCGCGAACCGCATCAAACGGAATCAATGACCCCTTCGGCTCCACCACCTGCACGCGCACCGTACGACCGGCCGCAGCCCTCACATACAACGAACGAGACGAATCCAACGACACCGAACACAACGAACCAGCCACACGATCCGCATCCGCACGAACACGCACCGTACGCAACACGCGCGAACCGGCAGGCACACCACCCATAACCTCATCGGACACCGGCACGATCCGCACATACTCAGACGAACCATCCGCAGCCACCTGCAAATACGCCTGCGTCGGATCAGTAACCTCCAACAACCCGTCATCACGACGCTCAAGCCCCGGCCCCAACGTGTTATACGCAGCCGCCGAATCACCCGACGCCGCCAACGAGCGGAAAAACGGCACATTACACAACACGCACTCAACCAACACCACCACAACAAAAGCGGCTACAATAGCTGCGCACACACGATGACGCGCCTGAAAACGCTGTTTCGAAAAAGTCACGAACTTTATTCTAAAGGCTGCATGTCGCATTGAATTGAAAGAATGGCCCACATGTCACACCTCACACCAGCATCGCCATCAGCACACCATCCACACCAAGGACGGACCATGCTCAACCACGCCATGCAAGGGGTACGACAACTCATCAACCACAACAAACACCCCCACAACACCGCCGACGCCAACCCCTTCGGCAAAGCCCTCGACACGCCAGACGACATCGTCGATGAACTCACCCGCAACGCCATCAAACTCAACCCACTCATCAAACGACACATCATCAAAGGCTTCGAAGGCATACCAAGCACACTCCAACTCGGCTGGGCGCAACTGCCACAAACCCAAGGCAAAGCCTTCTCCATCGGACTATTCACCGACAACAACCACTTCGCGCAAATCGCGCTCGCCGACAGCAAAGCACGCGTCTTCGCGGGCACCAATCCCGAAATGGACGTGCAGGATCTGGAACCACGATTCATATTCGTCAAAGAAGAAACCCTCACCCTGCCAGACGGTCCACGATTCGGACACGCGACAAACGGCGCGCCGAAGATGGTGCGCGCGTCGCAAGGCGGTGTCGTGGGACGCATGCCCGATGGCCGCATGATGTGGCTCGCATCCTGGCTGAAAGTCGGCAACCGCTACACGCTCGAACAGATGCGTGCCAACCTGCCGGAAACCATGCGATTCGATCTGGAATACAGGGATGCCATCACCATCGCATTCTTCGCAGCCTACATGCTGCCGCAAATGAACGGGCTACTCGTGGGATTCGGCACGGGCAACATCTTCCGCAGGCTCAACCGAGAGGCGCCGATGGGCGCGATCCGCCGATCCATCAGAGACACGATGAGCGCACGCTCCCATGGCATGCGCGCATCCGGACTTGAGGATTATTTCGCCGACCTCATGCGCGAGGCAGGCGCCCTTGACAAAGACCAAGGGCTCGAAGCAGTACACGGCGCGGAACCATTGCACCTATACACGTCCAGCTACTCGGGCTGCTATTTCTTCGCTTGGGATTCCACACTGCCGTTCTCGGCATCGCTGCGCGCGCTGAACATCGAAGGCAACCTCAACCGTTTCGCCGCAGTCAGTTCATGGCTGGAACGCAACGCCCGTATCGGCAAGCTGCCCACAGAAGACACCGTAACCCGCGCGGAAGCCGCGCAAATCGACATGGCGCTACTGGAAAATCCGGCGCTGATCGCATTGAAACCGGACGACGAATTCGGCGCGATCCTCGACTCACAGCAGGATGACGGCGTCCAAGCCGTCATGCGCCTGGTGGACATCGCCGCGGAAACCAGACGTTCCATCGCCGAAAACACGAAGGACGGCGAGGATGGTACCGCCTTCGGAGCCGAAGGCGGTTCGGAATGGGTATACCGCCAGACAATGTCGAGACTATTGCGCAGCATGCGCCTGCCATACCGCTTCGACGTGGACTTCCGATGCAGCCTCCAAGACGGCAATATGGCCATCGGTTTCACCTCTGCCGGCGTTTCCATGATGCCATCCACCAAATATGACGTGTCCCGCCACGCATGGGTGGATATGACGGACGCCGAACGCGCCCGCATGAGCGCGGACTACAATCTGCGTGTTGGGCTGATGATGGCTGCGTTGAGTTTTGGCGCCGATCCGGGCATACAGCGTGTGTCGATGCATATCGATTCGATTGGTTTGGAAGAGGCCGTGGCCGAGCAGGATTCCGCCATCAGCGAGCTGATGAGCGAGGCTTTGGCGGCTTTCGAACGCATTCGTACTGGAGATATGGGTGTTTCTGGGTCCAAGGCCGATCCGAAGGACGGCGATTTCCATGGAGACCCGTCCCGTCCGGTGGCGCCGAGATCCGCCGACATGGGCGTTGATGGCGTCAACTCCGAGGATACGGATGATGCGTTGAACAGCCAATTCGAGGATCTGATGCGGGATATCGACTTCGACGAAGTGACGTTCGCGGTTCCCGACGAGACTGCGAACGATTCCTCTAGCGTGGACGACGGTTCCGCACAGGGCGTGCATGATGGCGCTCTTGACGCGGGACTGATCGGCTTCGGCGATTTCGATGGGAATGGTGATGATCCATTAAGCCAGCTTCGCAAGAATCCGACCGTACGCAATCTGGTGACGGTCACCTTCACCAGAAGCGAATTCATGGAGCGTCTGGGCGAGTGCGGATTGTCTGATCCAACAGGCACATACCGTATGTTCGATGCGGAAATGGATGTGGACGGCCTCGGCGCATTGAAGCCAGTGGACGCCACGTTCGATTTGCGCGATAGTCGTTTCTCCCCATCCGGAAGTCAGGAGGAGCCTGAGCTTTCCGACGCCATATTCGACCATGACACGGCGCAGCTGTTCGGCTGCCGTGACATGTCGGGGTTGTCCATTCAGCGCGTCGACCTGCTGCAGCGCGCGGTTGGCGAATTCCACAGAATCGCGCAGGACTCCCATCTGGAATCGGTGGCCAAGGCAAAGCAGGCCATGGACGTCATCAACACCATTGCCGACCCGGAATTGACGTCGTTGGCTCCGCAGGTGACGAGTGCGCTCATCGATGGCAAAGACACTCCGGACTTCTCCTTCCGCTTGGCCGACGAGCTTGACGCGGAACGCATCAAGGCGAGAGACCTGCTGTTCTCAGGACAGGTCGACCAAAGCGTGGAACTGGCCGAAGCGGCGTTGGGGCGAATGGACCGACTGTTCGCTTCGAATCCGGGCGTGCCGCGGTACTTCAATTCATATGCGGAACGCGTCATCTACAATCGCATGTTCGCCACGGAAGGCGAACGGACCGTGCTGATTCCGGACAATCTGTTCTACGCGCATATGGAACTCGCCGACGTGCTC
>ENA-OQHN01000207-OQHN01000207.1-human-gut-metagenome-genome-assembly--contig:-NODE-207-length-22717-cov-9.384728_pt1 | contig 22717 bp, 22 predicted proteins | sample MGYA00242564_ERZ504721 | MGnify/ENA primary metagenome ERZ504721 (study PRJEB26092, sample SAMD00036212) | human gut metagenome | host: Homo sapiens | study: EMG produced TPA metagenomics assembly of...
AATCTTTACGGCATCGGCTACAGCCTGTGACGGAGGGATGGTTACGAACAAATGGATATGGTCAGGTTGGATTTCCAAGGTCAGAATCGGCCACTCGCGCTCAATGCAGATCGCGGTGATGGCAAGACGCAAAGCCTCGGCAATTTCACCTTTAAGTATCCGTTTGCGGTACTTCGGACACCATATCACATGGTATGCCGTCTGGTAAACGCAATTTCGGTTGTATACTATTTCCACTATATCCTTAATTTTATCACGTGGTAGTGTGAAATGCATTGGCCGCAATTCCTCACCTGACTGAAGTCAGATGTTTCCTTGCGGCGTTTCTATGAAACGGGCGGCTCCGCGAGGAGACGCCCGTTTCGTCGGATCATCGCCGGGCCCCGAAGGGAGCCCGAGGCGGATTACTTCTTGGTAGCGGCCTTTTCGTCAATGGCCTTCCTCAGCAGCGCGGTGGCGTCGGAGGCTGCCTTGGCAGACTTGGCGAGGCTGCGCACGGCCATGTCGTGGTTGTGGAAGTACGCACCGTTGGCGGCAGTCCAGTATTCCCAGTTGATGTGAGCGGATTCGTGGAGCTTGCGGGCCTTGGCGAGGACCTCTTCGGACACGCCGACGGTCTTGGCGAGTTCAAACGCGTTGAACATGTCGTTCATGCGGGATTCGGCTTCGCGGACCTTGCCGTCGAAATGGCCCTTCATCGCGTCGATCGCGGCGACCATCTGCTTCTCGTTCTTGTCCTTGTGGCAGGAGAGGCAGGTCTCCTTCACGTAGTGCTTGGGCGAGGTGGCCCAGTGCATCGTGTAGGTCTTGCCGTTTTCTTCCTTCACCTTGGGCATGTGGCAGGAAGCGCAGTCGGCGCCGGCCTTGTCGTGCTTCGAGCCGAAGTACGTTTCGGCGTCGGGATGCTGCATCTTGACGAGCGTCGCGCCGGTGAGGTTGTGCTTGAAGTCGCGGAAGCCGACTTCATCGTAGTAGGCCTCGATCTGGTCGGCGTTGACCCATGGGAAGAGGTTCGTGAGACGGCTGTCGAAGCCGACCTTCTCGCCCGTCTTGACGTTCATGCCGGGGTTGCAGACGTATTCGACGTGGCACTGGGCGCACATCAGGCGGGAGTCGGCGCGGTCGAGCATGGCGACCTTGCGGTCGAAGCCGCGGACGCCGACGTCCTTGACCTCAAGCTTGGCCTGGCGGGCCGCGAAGTCCTTGTAGACGTTCATCTTGCCTTCGCGCGTCATCGCGTCGATCAGGGCGTCGCGCATGATGCGCGGCTTGGCGCTGTGCGGGTCGTGGCAGAAGTTGCAGTTCATGCCGTGCTGGACGTTCCGAACGACGTCAACGGGGTTGGAGCCGCGGTGGAACTTCGCGCCCTCGGCCTTGTCGCCCATGTAGGCCCAGTCGAGCATCAGGTCGGTCGACTTGCAGGACCAGCACACGCCGTTGGCGGCAGCGGCCGTGCCCGGCTTGTGGGCCTTCTGCTCGTTGTTGTCGGGATAGTTGTCCTTGAGGACGTCCCAGGCCTTGTAGGACTTGCCGCCCTCAAGCGTCGTGTAGAGCCAGCCGTCCTTGGGCTCGAAGCGGCCACCGAACGCACGGTCGACGATGAACTGGTCGATCGCCATGAACGTGTGGGCGCGCGGAAGGTCGTGCTCCTTCGTGAAGCCGTGGCCGCCGAGCGCGCGGTCAAAGAACGGGTCGGGTGCAGGACCGCCGGCCGCCTTCTTCGACTGGCGGGCGGGACGGTCGGACGTCATGAAGGCGGACTTGTACTGCTGCTGGTGGCAGGCGCCGCACTGGGCCGGGTCCATGTTGACGGCCGGACGCTTCTTCATGTCCTTGAGATGCGCTTCGGTGCCGGTGTGACACGTCGTGCAGGCGAGATCCTTGTGGGCGGCGCCCGCATGATCCTTGGCGACGTTGGCGTGGCAGGCTGCGCACTGATTGTCGGCCGCCTGGGCGGGAGCGCCCGCGAGAAGACCGAGAAGCGCAAGCGCGGCGGCGACGGGAGTGAGCTGTTTATGCATGTTGTTCTCCTGTGACAAGGCCGTCGCGCGGGGTCTGGCGAGGTCCTCGTCTTTTTCAAAATTTTAAGTTTGCTTAAGCCTTTCTTAAACCCTTCCGAGGTGATGGTGGAGGGTTATTCCCAATGACCGCCGGATACCCTGTCCCACAGTCTTCCGCACGAAAATACCTCTCGAGAGGTAATACCAAGGTGATGCTCACCACCGTCCCCCACCATCCCCTCTCCGCCGTCTTCGGGCACGAAAAGCCCGTCAGCGCATCTCGGCGCGTGACGGGCGTTTTCAGAGTGTCGGAACAGGATCAATCAGGCCGGCATCAGCACTGTTCGATCTCCTCTTCCTTGTGGCGCGGCCAGCAGAGGATGCCGCGGTGGTTCGGCATGACGCTCGGATCGAATTCCGGGTTGAGGATGCCGCGCTTCTTCTGGCTGACGTAGTCGTCGAGCGCGATGAAGGCGTACTTGCCGAGGATCGCGATGGCAACCAGATTGACGATGGCCATGAGGGCCATGAAGAGGTCGGCGAGGTTCCAGACGAGGCCGAGCGAGGCGACGGAGCCGAGGTAGACCATCATCACGACGAAGGCGCGGTAGATCCAGAGCGCAGCCGGATGACGGCTGATGAAGTCCATGTTGATTTCGCCGTAGAAGTAGTTGCCGATGATCGAGCTGAAGGCGAAGAAAAGGACCGTGACGCTCATGAAGGCGTTCGTCCAGGTGCCGAGCTGGCCCGTGAGCGTCTGCTGGATGAGCTCGATGCCGGTCTTGCCGGAGTCGGCCCAGCCCGGGGTGAGCAGCACGAGCATGGCGGAGGCCGTGCACACGACGAGCGTGTCGAAGTAGACGCCGAGCGCCTGCACGAGGCCCTGCTTGGCGGGGTGGGTGGCGTCGGCCGTGGCGGCGGCATTGGGGACCGCACCCATGCCGGCCTCGTTCGAGAAGAGGCCGCGCTTGATGCCGGTCATGAGGGCCATGCCGAAGCCCGCGCCGAGGACGGCGTCGAAGTCGAAGGCGCAGCGCACGATCGTGACGAGCACTTCGGGCACCATCGTGATGTTGAGCGCCGTGACGGCGAGCGCGACGAGGATGTAGGCGCCGGCCATGACAGGAACCATCACGCCCACGACCTTGGCGATGCGGGTAAGGCCGCCGAAGATCACGAGGACCGTGAAGCCCGCGATCGCAAGGCCCGTCATCTGCGTGTCGAAGCCAAACGAGGTCTGCATCGAGAGGCTGATGGTGTTGGCCTGGACGGAGTTGAAGATGAGGCCGTAGGTAACGGCGAGGAGCACCGCGAAGACGCTCGCGAAGAAGGAGGAGCCGATCACGTTGCCGATGTAGTAGGCGGGACCGCCCACGAAGCCGCCGCCCTTGCGCGGGGCCTTGTAGATCTGGGCGAGCGTGGACTCGACGAAGCCCGACGCGGCGCCGATCGTGGCGATCACCCACATCCAGAAGACGGCGCCGGGGCCGCCCGTGGCGACCGCGATGGCGATGCCGGCGATGTTGCCCACGCCCACGCGGGAGGCGGTGGAGACGCAGAAGGCCTGGAAGGTCGAGATGTGGCCCTCGCGCGGCTTGGCGCCCGCGCCCTCGGTCATCAGGCGGAACATTTCGGGAATGCAGCGGATCTGCACGAAGCGCGTGCGGACCGTGAACCAGAGGCCGATGCCGATCAGCATCACGATGAGGACGTAGGACCAAAGATAATTGTTGATCACGCCGATGATGTCATTGAGCCAGTTCATGTTTTGTGGTTTTCCTTCTCGGTCTTTTTGTTTCAGGAGGCGCAGCTTCAGGGGCGGCGGAATCCGCACCCCTGCACGGACGGTCGGAGGAGCGGCCGTTCCGCGTCCGGACTGAGTGGGGATGCGTCCGGAATTGTTTGCAGCAATTTACCATTGTAACAAAGGGTTTGCCCTGAGGTTGTCCGCCAAGGCCCCCTTTCTGCATTTTCCGTGCCGCACACAAGCCGGCTGCAGACTACTGTGCAGTCTTGGCGAGGCGCCTGCGCCCGCCGTGGCGGCCGCAGGTGACGACGCGCACGTCGCCCTGGCTTTCGGCGCGTGCGCGGCGAACCGTCTTGGGATCACAGACGAGCGCGCCCGCGACCTCGAGCCGATCGCCCTCGTGAAGCTTCGTCGAAGGCTCGATGCGGCGGCCGAAGACAGCGAGCCCTGCCCCCGCAGGCAGCGATGCGCCCGCTAGTCCGAGGACCTCGGAAGCCGCGGCGCCATCGGGCGCTTCGACCGTTTCGGCCATCACGCCCGCCTCATTCACGAACAACACTTCCACACGCATGATCCCCCCTTTCGAAAAGCCGTCCGCGGCCGTGTCCGAAGGGCTTCGGAGCCGCGTAAAAAGCCTTACAATACAAGATTGCCGTGCAGTTTGCACGAAACGGACGCCGACCGTACGGAAGCAGGACGACAAGAATCAAAAGAACGCAATACAAGAGAACAAGAGAAACATCATGGCACTCATTCAGAACAAGCGCGCCCGCCACGACTATGCGATCGAAGAAAAGTTCGAGGCCGGCATCGTGCTCCAGGGCTGGGAAGTCAAGAGCGTTCGCGCCTCCCGCGCCCAGATCAACCTCGCGCACATCTACGTGCGCGACGGCGAGCTCTTCCTCTGCAACGCCCACATGACGCCTGCGGACCAGGCCTGCACGCACGTGACGCTTGAGTCGAACCGCACGCGAAAGCTCCTCATGCACCGCCGCGAGATCATGAAGCTCATCGGCAAGACGGAGCGCGCGGGCTACACGCTCGTGCCGCTCGACCTGCACTTCACCCGCGGCCGCGTCAAGGTGACGGTCGCGCTCGCACGAGGCATGCGCGAATATGAAAAGCGCGCCGACCAGAGCAAGAAGGACTGGAAGCGCGAGCAGGAGCGCATCATGAAGAAGGACGTCCACGGCCGCCACGTCCTTGAATAGCCTTTCCCTTTCAGACAGCAGGCTTCGGACAGACAGCCTGCTGCCGGCCCGAAGCGCCGCGAAACTGGCGCAAAACACGAACCAACACTCCACCGGGACGACCATCCACATGCCCACGCTCGACTCACCGACGCTTGACACGGTTTTCTTCGACTACGACCGCAAGCCCCTTTCCCGGCACCCGATGACCTGCCTTGCGATCTACGGCAAGGGCGGCATCGGCAAGTCCACCACGGCTGCGAACGTGGCGCTCGCGCTTGCGCAGGACGGCCGCAGGGTGATGCTCGTCGGCTGCGACCCGAAGGCCGACTCGACCGCGCTCCTGCGCGGCGGCGCGAAGATCGAGACCGTGCTTTCGCTCCTGCGCACGAAGCACAAGTCCGAGCTCAGGCTCGACGACATGGTGGTCGAGGGCAAGGGCGGCGTCCTCTGCGTCGAGGCGGGCGGTCCCCGTCCCGGCGTGGGCTGCGCGGGCCGCGGCATCATCGCCGCCTTCGAGGCCCTCAGGGCCCAGGACGCCTTCAACATCCTTCGTCCCGACGTCGTGATCTTCGACGTGCTCGGCGACGTCGTATGCGGCGGCTTCGCGATGCCCATCCGCGACGGCTGGGCCAGGAACGTCTTCATCATCACCTCGGGCGAGAACATGGCCATTCATGCGGCCGCCAACATCGCCACGGCCGTCGAGACCTTCGCCGAGCGAGGCTACGCCCGCCTCGGCGGCATCATCCTCAACGCCCGCGACGTGCCCCGCGAGGCCGAGAAGGTCGAGGAGCTCGCCTGCGACCTCAACACGACGATCGTGGGTCGCCTGCCCCGCTCGGCCGAAGTGCAGGAGGCGGACGCTCTCGGACTCACCGTCCTTGAGCACGCGCCGTCGTCCGGCATGGCCGACCGCTATCGCGAGCTTGCCCGCCATCTCGTCGAGGCTTGCGCCGCCACCAGACCCGAGCCCGCCCGCGGCGGCTTCACGTTCTGAGGCCCGCCCATGCTCCGACTCTTCGCACACACGCCCGAACGCGTGCTTCCCGCACCCACGGCGAAGCTCTCCGAGGCGCACTGGCCCGTGCCCTTCAGGCAGGGCCTCGAATACTCGCCGCCCACGCGCGGCCCCTGGACCATCGTGCACGTGGGTATGCTCGTGCCCGAATGCCACGAGATCTTCGTCTGCGCCCAGGGCTGCCTCAGGGGCGTCGTGCTCAGCGCAGCCGAACTCGGCCTGCAGCGCCGCTTCTCCACGATCACCGTGACCGAGGAGCACCTGCGCGACGGCCAGCTTGAGGACACGATCATCGAGGGCGTCACGCACATCCTCGAGCGTCTCCCGAAGCTTCCGCCCGCAGTCCTCGTCTACTCGAGCTGCCTGCACCACTTCTCGGGCGCCGACCTCGGCTGGGCCTACAGGAAGCTCTCCGAGGCCTTCCCCGACGTCGTCTTCACCGACTGCTACATGACGCCCACGCTCCGCAAGAGCGAGATGCCGCCCGACAACAAGATGCGCAGGCAGCTCTACCACGGCCTCAGGCCTGCCGACCTTCCCAAGGGCGGCCTGCTTGTGGCGGGCTCCCTCGAGGCCTTCGGCCCCGAGAGCGACTTCGCGCGCGCCGCACACGCGGCGGGCGTCCCGTTCTTCGAGCTCCCGGGCATGACGACCTACGAGGAATACCGCCGCATGGCGCATGCGCGCTGGGTCGTGACGGTCAATCCCGCGGCCCTTCAGGCGGGCAGGTTCCTCGCCGAGCGCCACGGCATGCGCCACCTTCAGCTGCTGCTCGACTACAACGAGCAGCGCATCGACGACTCGCTCGGAACGCTCGCCGAACTCACGGGCATTCCGCTCTGGGACACCACGGCCGAGAAGTCCGCTGCCAGGACCGCGCTCGCGCAGGCGGCCGACGCGCTCGCGGGCCGTCCCGTGGCGATCTGCCAGACGGCGACGACGCGCCCCGTGGCGCTCGCACGCCGCCTCGTCGAGTCGGGCATCCGCGTCACGGACCTCTACTGCGACAGCTTCCTGCCTGCGGACAAGACCGACTTCGAGATTCTTCGCAAGAAGGCGCCCGGCATTCTCGTGCATCCGACGACGGTGCCCGAGATGCGCTTCGCGACGCCCGCCGAAAAGCGCGACGACATCGTGGCCATCGGCCAGAAGGCCGCCTTCTTCACCGGGGCGACCCACATGCTCAACATGATCGAGGGCGGCCCCTGGTGGGGTCACGGCGGCGTGAGAAGCCTCGCGCTCGCGCTTGCGGCTGCGGCACGCGAGCCCGTCGACGTCGACCGCATCATCAGCGTCAAGGGATACGGGTGCAACGGATGTTGTTAGACTACACGCAAAGCTCCATGTCGACCTACACGGCCGACTGCTCGGGCGTCGCAAGCGCCCTCTATGAACTCGGCGGCATGACCGTCATCCACGACGCCTCGGGCTGCAACTCGACCTACACCACGCACGACGAGCCCCGCTGGAACACGATGCCCTCGGCCGTCTTCATCTCGGCGCTCACCGAGATGGACGCCGTGCTCGGCAACGACAGTCGCATCATCGACGACATCGTCGACGCAGCCCGCAAGCTCACGCCCGCCTTCGTCGCCATCGCCGGCACGCCCATTCCCATGATGACTGGCGTCGACCTCAAGGGGATCGCCCGCCTCGTCGAAAGCCGCACCCGCATTCCGTCCTTCGCCGTCCAGACCAACTCCATGCGCGCCTACAGCGTGGGCTGCGCACAGGCCTGGATCGAACTCTCGCGCCGCTTCGTCGTTCCCAACGGCGCCCGCGCGGGGTCCTTCGGCATCAACCTTCTGGGCGCGACGCCTCTCGACTTCTCGACAGGCGGCATGCTCGAGTCCCTCAGGGCCGCCGCCGCACGCGCAGGCTACACGATCAACGCCTGCTGGGCGATGGGCGACAAGCTCGAATCCCTCGCCAACACCGCGGCCGCGCGCGTCAACGTCGTCGTGAGCTCGTCCGGGCTTCCGCTCGCGCAGTGCTTCGAGCGCTGCTTCGGCACGCCCTACGTCTGCGGTCTGCCCGTGGGCGGACTAGCTCCCCGCTGGCACGCGGCCGTCGAATGGGCCGCGAAGAACCGCTGCAGCGTGCCCGCCGCCGACTTCCTCGGCGCGGATGCGGGCGGCACCCGCACGGCCGTGCTCGGAGAGCCGCTTGCCGCCGCCTGCACGGCCGCGGCCGTCAACCTCGAGCAGCCCGGAAGCTGCAGGGCGCTCTCGCCCCTGCCGTCCCTCGGCATCGAGGCGCCCATTCTCTCCTCGAACCTTTCCGAGGACCTCCTGCGCGCCATGCTCGGCGGCACGGAGGTGCTCGCCGCCGACCCGCTCTTCGACATCATCGCCGAGGAGGCCCGCGTCGGGCGCACCATCGCCTTCCCGCACGAGGCCTGCTCGGGCCGCATGTACAGGAGCGGGATCGTGAACATTCTCGAGCGCGCCCCGTTCGACGCACTCGTCGGCAATCTGCTGGACACTGCAAAATGACCTTCAATCTGAAGCAATGCGCCCTCGTCTGCGGCGCACTCGCCCTGGCCGCGACCTCCGCGGCCGCACGCACCGTCGTCGACGACAACGGCACCAGCGTCGAGATCCCCGACCACGTCAACCGCGTGGTCGTCACGAACATCCTTCCGCTCGCCTCCGCCGTGACCGTCTTCCTCAACGACGGCAAGACCGTGGTGGGCATGCATCCCGCCTCCTACTCGGCCGCCAAGAGCGGGCTCCTCGGCAAGCTCTATCCCGACGTCCTCAAGGCCGACACCTCCTTCATGCAGGGCGCGAGCCTCAACGTCGAGGCCCTGATGGCCCTCAGGCCCGACCTCGTCCTCGTCAACGCGCCCGACAAGCGCACGCTCGACGCGGTCCGCAACGCGGGCATTCCCGCCTTCGGCATCAGCCCGAGCAAGTGGCACTACGACATCATCGAGACGCACGCCCAGTGGATGAAGAGCCTCTCCGAGATCTGGCCCGAGCACAAGGGCAAGGGCGACCTGATCGACAGCCGCTCGAAGGCCATCGCAAAGATGGTCGCCGACCGCACGAAGGACCTCAGGCCCGAGGAGCGCAGCAAGGTTCTCTTCCTCTTCCGCTACGACGCCCGCCAGATCGTCACTTCTGGGCGCAACTTCTTCGGCCAGTACTGGTGCGACGCCGTCGGCGCCAGGAACGTCGCCGAGTCCGTGACGGCAGACAACGCCAACGCCATCGTCTCGATGGAGCAGATCTACGCCTGGAACCCCGACGTCGTCTTCATCACGAACTTCACGGCCGCCACGCCCGCCGACCTCTTTGATAACAAGATGGCAGGCCACGACTGGTCCGACGTGAAGGCCGTCAAGGACAAGCGCGTCTACAAGCTCCCGCTCGGCATCTACCGCAGCTACACGCCTTCGGCCGACACGCCGCTCACGCTGCTCTGGATGGCCAAGCAGGTCTATCCCTCGCGCTTTGCCGACATCGATCTCACCAAGGAGGTCAAGGCCTGGTACAAGGACGTCTTCGGCGTGACGCTCACCGACGCCGACGTCGACATGATGTTCAATCCGGGCGAAGGCGCGAGCACCGGCGCCACGGTCGCCACCCGCAGCAACGGCTGATCCATGTCGAACGTCTCCACCGCACGCGCGCGAAGCGCCCAGGCCGCAGGCGCGGCCGCGGGGCGCTTCCGCCTCGTCATGGCCTCGCTCGCCCTGCTGCTCGCCGTCACGGCCGTCGCCTCGCTGTGCCTCGGCCGCTACAGTCTCACGGGCACCGAAGTGATGGCCGTGCTCCTGCCCGACGGCTGGCTTTCCGTCGAGACGAACCGCATGATGGAGAACATCGTTCTCAACGTGAGGCTGCCGCGCGTGCTTCTCGCGATCATTGCGGGCGCGGGACTCGCCATGTCGGGCGCCGCCTTTCAGGCGCTCTTTGCGAATCCGCTCGCCGCGCCCGACACGCTCGGCGTCGCCACGGGCGCCTCGTTCGGCGCCGTCCTAGGCATCCTCTGGGGCTGGAACGGCATGGGCATTCAGCTCATGAGCCTGGCGACGGGCCTCTCCGCAGTCTTCTTCGTGATCGTCATCAGCCGCGTGCGCAACACGAGCTCGATCCTCATGATCATTCTCTCGGGCATGGTCGTCGGAGCCCTCTTCTCGGCTCTCGTCTCCCTCGTCAAGTACGCGGCCGACCCGCAGGACGTGCTGCCGTCCATCACCTTCTGGATGATGGGGGCGCTCACGGGCGCGACCAAGTCAAGCGTGCTCGCGGGCACGCCCATGGTGCTCCTCGGCATGCTCGTTCTCTGGCTCCTGCGCTGGCGCCTCAACGTGACGACCCTTCCGACTGACGAGGCCGCAAGCCTCGGCATACCCGTGCGCAGGATCCGCGCAGGCGTCATCATCGCCGCCACCATGATCACGGCCTCGGTCGTCTCGATGTGCGGCCTCATCGGCTGGGTGGGCCTTCTCGTCCCCCACGCCGCACGCATGGTCTTCGGTGCGAACAACCGCTTCGTGCTGCCCGCCTCGATGGTCATGGGCGCCCTCTTCATGCTCGTGATCGACACCGTCGCGCGCACCGCCACGCAGAGCGAGATTCCCGTCTCGATCCTCACGGCCGTCGTGGGTGCGCCGTTCTTCATCTATCTTCTGCGCCGCACGGGCGGCATCTCGGGGTAGCGCCATGTCCCTTGAAGTGATCCACGGCGGCTACGCCTGGCCGGGCCGCGAACCCGTTCTCACGGGCGTCAACTTCCGCTTCGACGGCACGGGCGTCATGAGCATCCTCGGCCCCAATGGCGCGGGCAAGACGACGCTGCTGCGCTGCATGCTCGGCCTTCTCAAGTTCACGGAGGGCGAGGCGAGGCTCGACGGCCGCCCCGTCTCCAACTGGAAGCCCCGCGACTTCTGGCGCACGATCGGCTACGTACCTCAAGCGAAGCTCCCGGGCTTCGCCTCGATGACGCTCGCCGACATGGTCGTCCTCGGCCGCAGCGCGCACATCGGCCCCTTCAGCCTGCCATCCGACGCGGACTGGGAGGTGGTCGACCGCGTCATGACCGAGGTCGGCATCGAGCACCTCGCGGGGCGCCTCTGCAGCGAAGTCTCGGGCGGGCAGTTCCAGCTCGCGCTCATCGCCCGCGCGCTCGCGGCCGAACCCAGAATCCTCGTGCTCGACGAGCCCGAATCGAACCTCGACTTCCGCAACCAGATGGTGGTCCTCAACGTCATCGAGCGTCTCACCGAGCAGGGTCTCGGCGCCGTCATCAACACGCACTTCCCCGCGCATGCGCTCGAGATCTCCACGAAGACGCTCCTCGTCCCCAGGCACAGGCCGCCCATCTTCGGCGACACCCGCGACGTCATGACCGAGGATCTCCTCTCAGACGTCTTTGACGTGCGCGTGCGCATCAGGGAGCTCGACTTCCCCGAGCGCCGCTACACGTGCGTCGCCGCCGTCGAACCCCGACACGGAGGAACGTGACGAAAAGAATGACGCAGAGGCCTGCGGAGAGGCCCCGGACATTCTGTCCTGCATTAATGGAAAAAGGACCGGCCCGCGGATTGCGGAACGGTCCTTTTCTTCATCGGGCCTCCCCTGCGCGGGCAGAGGAGGCTTCATGCGGATCATCGCTCGGAGGGCTGCAGGGGCTCGTCCTTGTCGTCCTCGACGGCGAAGGCCGCCTGCTGTTGCTGCTGGGCGGCAAGCCCCGCCTCGAGTTCGCTCTGCAGGAGCTTCACCATCATGTAGCGGTTGAGCACCTCACGGGCGAAGAGCAGGTAGCCGAGGTAGAGCTCGGACTTGCGCAGCGAGATCTTCTCCTCCCCGATCTGGGTCATGAAGTCGCGCTGAGCCTCGTCGATGAGCTCGAGGGCCTGCGTGCAGTTGGCCGGCACGAAGTTGTCGCGGATCATGATCAGGCGCTTGGAGAGGGTCTTGATGTTGTCGCGCATGCGTCCCGTGAAGGGCGAGTGGGAGTTGGCCACGTAGTTCTGTGCGACGCCGATCTGGTCGCGCAGGGAGTGGCTCACCTCCTTCATGCTCGTGAAGGCGCGGTAGTAGAAGTTGCGGGCGTCGCGGTCGGAGCGCGAGCCGCCGCCCTCAAGGGCCATGTTGTAGTACTCTCCGCGGCGCATCGTGATGAAGTCGAAGAGCTGTGCGGCGTCGCCCTTGAGCTCGCGCAGCTTCTGATCGTCCTCGTCAAGGAAGGCCTGAAGGCCCTGCGCGTAGAGCGTGAGCGTGGCGTTGAGGTTGTCGTTGACGCTTTCGGTGAGCAGGTCGCGGATGCTGGCCTTGTCGCCGCGGTCGATGCGCTCGTGGTCGGGCGTCTCGTCCTCTTCCTTGACGAAGAAGTTCGTGCGGATGACGACGATGAGCGCGAGCACCATCATGATGAGCTGAAGCGGCTCGCCCCAGCTGATGAAGAGCATGCAGATGAGGCCGCAGGCGGTGAAGGCCGTGAAGGCGGTCATGAACCAGCCGGAGATCACGGTGAGCACGCCCGAGATGCGGTACACGGCGGACTCGCGGTCCCAGGCGCCGTCGGCGAGCGACGAACCCATGGCGACCATGAAGGTCACGTACGTGGTCGAGAGCGGGAGCTTCAGGCTCGTGGCCGAGGCGATGAGCGCGGCGGCGAGCACGAGGTTCACGCTGGCGCGGATCTCGTCGAACGGCAGCTCGACCTCGCCCGGCGCGAGCTTCTTCTTCTCGAAGCGCGTGGCGAGGCTCTTGATGACGGAGGCCGGAATGATCTGATGGGCGAGGTTGTTGAAGCGGATCGCGGAGCGCACGACGACGCGGGCGGGAAGCGAGGAACCGAACTGCTCCTTGCCGCCGCGGGCGGACGAGGCGAGGCTGATCGAGGTGCGGATGACGCGGTGGGCCTTCTTGGAGAACCAGAGCGTGAGCACCATCACGAGGCCGGAGGCAAGCAGGAAATAGGTCGGCGTGCCTTGGTTGTGGCGCAGGCCCTCCATCGTGAAGGTCGTCGGATCGGCGCCCTCGACCGCGGACCAGATCTCATAGGAGGAGAGCGCGGCGAGCGGCACGCCGATGAAGTTCACGAGGTCGTTGCCCGCGAAGGCGAAGGCGAGCGAGAACGTGCCGGCGAGAATGATGATCGGGAAGATGTTGATGCGCAGCGCCATGATGAGCGCCTGGAAGAGCACGGTCAGGATGGCGAAGCAGCCGAGCAGGAGTTCGGTCGTGTTGGCGCCGATCCAGGAGATCCACTCGGGCTGCATGAAGGACGCGCCCTTGGCGCCCTTGATCACGAGGAAGTAGAAGACGGCCGTGAGCGAGACGCCGCCGTAGATGCCGCCGAAGAGCTTGTAGTAGCGCTCGTAGTTGAAGGAGAAAATCAGACGCAGCAGATACTGCACGAAGAGGCCCGCAAAGAAGGCCACGACGACGGATACGAGAATCGCCATGATCATGGCGAGCGCCTTGGCGGAGTTGAGGTAGAGCCCCAGATCCGCAATTGGCGCGCCGCTCGACCAGACCTTGTAGCAGGCGAGCGCGGTGGCGCCGCCGAAGAGTTCGAACACGATCGAGACGGTCGTGGAGGTGGGAAGGCCGAGGGAGTTGAAGGTGTTGAGCAGGAGGACGTCGCAGACCATCACGGCCGTGAAGACGATGATCACTTCCTTGAAGGTGAAGTGCTCGGGCACGAGAACGCCTGTGCGGGCGACCTCCATCATGCCTGAGGAGAAGGTGGCGCCGAGCAGGACGCCCAGACTGGCCACCGTCATGATCACCCAGAAGGGTGCCGTGCGGGAGCCGACGGCGGAATTGAGGAAGTTGACGGCGTCATTGGAGACGCCGACGAAGAGGTCGATGACGGCAAGCGCGCCCAAAAGCGCCAGCGCAGCAAGTATGAATGTATCCATTCGATTTGTATCTGCCCGAACGGCCCGGCCAGTGCCGACGCTCCGAGGGAAACGACTTCACGGCGTGACAGTTCCTGACAATTTGCAATCAGTATTAATGGTTCGATTGTATCGAACCTCAGGCCGTATTTGGGGACCCGTCTGCTGAAAACACTCAAAATGACAGCACCGCGCGGAGAAGCCGCGAGCTCGTACCAGCTTCGAATTACTCCCAAAAGCGATGCCCTGCGGGACTAGCGCAGCTGGGCGGGACTGCCGTGCGAGTTCTCCTCGTTCTTCGGACGCATGTACCAGAGGAAGATGACAAGCGGCAGGAGAATGAAACCGCCGAGGAAGATGACGGACTTGAGCGGCAGGTACATGGCCATGCCGCCGCCCACGAGCGGGCCGATCACGCTGCCGACCTGCTGTGCCGCGTAGGAGAGGCCGAAGATGCGGCCGCGGTCCTCGGGCGGCGTGCTCATCGTGAGGACGGCGTTGATGGCGGGGAAGATGCCCGCAAAGGTGAGGCCGCCGATGAAGCGCCAGACGGCGAACGGCACGAGCGTGTCGGGAATCGCTTGGATCATGCCGAAGCAGGCCGTGCCCGCAAGCGCCGTGTAGAGCGCGGGGCGGTATCCCCACTTCTGGCCGATGACGCCCCAGAGGGGCGAGGCGATCACGCCCGAAACGCCGACCACGGAGAAGACGATGCCGGTCACGAAGACGATGCGGTCCATACTGCCCTGGAGCTCGCCGATGTACATCGGCATGACGGGCTGCTGCAGGAGGATCGTGAGTTGCACGACGCCCGCGCACAGGAGCATGCGCTGCACGACGGGAATCTTGAGGAGGCTGGTCTTCTCGCGCGCGGCGGCCGCCTTCTTCTGCTCCTTTCTCGGAGGCTCGTGGATGAAGAATAGGATGAGGAGCGTGATGACGGCAAGTGCGGCGCCACCGATGAAGAAGGTCATGCGCATCGAGAAGAGCTCTGCGAGCGCCCCGCCGAAGAAGGGCCCGAGAACGCCGCCCGCAGTCATTCCGCCCTGCATGATGCCCATGGCCAGGCCGATGCGCTCGCGCGGCACGGTGCTCGCCATGATCGCGAGGCAGGCGGGCCAGAGGCCCGAGGCGAACCCCTGGAAGCAACGCATGGCCAGCAGCTGCCACTCGTTCTGGACGATGCCGCCCAGCGCATAGGAGACGGCGAGGAGGATTGCGGCGCGCAGCGCCATGAGCTTGCGCGAGCGTTTGTCGGCCATGGCGCCCCAGATCGGGGCCATGACGCCTGAAATCAGAAAGGAGACCGAAAAGACGAGACCGCTCCAGAAATTCGCCCGCGACTGCTCGACGCCGAGCTCCTCGATGAGGTACATCGGCAGAAAGGGGATGAGCATCGTGTAGCTGAGCGACATCAAAACCGCGCTCAGGGTCAGGATGACGAGCGTCGTCTTCCAGTGGGCTTGGATCGCTTGTGTATCAGGCACGTCGGATCTCCGTTGTGGGTTTCTGGCTTTTCTTCTTCGTCCTGCCGCCGAGGGGAAGCGGACTCGACAATAATACGCCCGGGCGGGAGTCCTGAACAGCCCGAACCTTTTGGCGAGCCCAAAAGAAAAGGGAGCGTCTGGTCGAACGCTCCCGTAAGATCCGTGAAAAGTGAAAGGGGGCATGCCCTTTCGGGCGCTCCGGAGGTTCGCACGGGCTGGTCTTCCCGACGATCCTCCATCCCTTCACAGGCGGCCGCTGCAACCGGAGAGTCATGCCGGCTGCGGGCCGTCGGGCAGTCACGGACTGCCGATGGTCCGGCAGCATCTGGTCGTGGCGCTCCTTTGCACATCCCCCGATGTAAGCGCCGATGCCGCCTGCGTCTGAAGCCGCCTGATCCGGCCTCATTCGCCTGAGTCGAACGGTTGGTTCCGTTCAACTGCACGCAAATTTTAGTGATTTTCGGCGGAATTTCTACTCCTTTAGGCTAACTCCGCACCCCAATTCCGCGCTTCTTTTGACGATAATCAGGTAATTTCACCTGTTTACATCTCGGTTAGGGATATCCCCAAGGATGTCCTTCTACCCCCACCGAGGTATGTCTCGGACCACATGCCGGGGCATGCATGAAGGCGAACGCCCGCCCTCATTCTGTGGAAACCCTTACTCATGATCGGTGCGCTCTGGAAACAGTCTCTCCACGAGCTGCCTGATCATCTGAGCGGGATCCGAGAAGGGCGCATCGGCAAAGAGCGCGTGTCCCGCGCCGCCCTTTGCACGGGAGGCCGACACGTGGTAGGTCTCGCCCGTGTAGGCGTCGAGGAAGGTGAGCGACATGGAGGCGGGGGCCTCAAAAGGTCTCAGGGTCCTGCCCGTCGAGAAGGTGACGATGCCCCGGCAGCGGCGCACCGACGGCAGGTCGCCCGTCTCGAGGAGCTCGGGTTCGAAGCCGCGGTCGCGGAGCATGCGCGCGAGCGTCAGATCGAACGAGGCGGAATGCTCCTCGGCGGGCACGACGCACAGCGACCTGTAGGACTGATAGGGGCTTCGGTAGGAGGGTTCCTCAGGGGCCGCCTCCTGAGTGCTCGAGCAGGCGGCGAGCAGCGAGGCCGCGGCACAGGTCGCGCACAGGGCGGCGCGCCTTTTCACCTTTTTCAAAATTCGTGCTTCCATCCTTCTCCTCATATATGGATCTCAATGACGATAGGTTACACCCACTGACCGTAGCCCAACCCGTTTGCGCGTACAATTCTCCACTTCCGAACCCGCTTCCGCAAACAACCCATTTCCAGTACGCCGACCATGTCCAAGAACAAGTCCGGGGCCGCGAACCGCCCTGCCCTCTACAATCCGACCGCCGCTTGCGTTCTCGCGCTCCTCTTCACGCCGATCTTCGGCGCCCTGCTTCAGGCGCGCAACTGGGACGCGCTCGGCGAACACGGCCGCGCCCGCGCCTCGCGCATGTGGGTGCGCACGACGCTCTGGCTCCTTTTCGTCTTCGTCATCATGCAGGCCGTTTTCCAGAACGAGCCCTTCATGCAGTTCGGCGGCCTCTACTTCCTCGTCGTCACCTGGGCGAGCTGGATGGTCACGACCGGCTGGAAGCAGATCGGCTACGTGCGCGAGCTCTTCGGCAGCGACTATCCCCGCGAGCGCCTCGGCCGCGTGACGATCTTCGCAGGCGGCTGCTGGGTGATCTACTCCATGGTCTCCATCTCAATCGCGATGGCCATCCAGCTCACGGGCCTCGACAAGATGCTCCCCGGCGCCGAGCGTGCCGAAAGTCAGGGCGTCGTCCTGCGCGTGCCCGAAGGGTCCGACAAGGTGGTGGTGGAGCCGCTCCCCGTCGAGACCAGAAAGGCCGAATAAGGCCCTCCTCACTTCCGCATGCCCAAGCGTCCCGACCCGCGCTTTCCGATTCCCGCCCCTGAAAAGGCCGAGGACTACGTGCTCGACCTGCTCGGCGGCATCGTGAGGCGCAGACCCCTCACGGGCGAGGAGGCGATGGCCCAGCTCATCCGCCTCGAGGAGGACGCCCGCCGCGGCAATCCCGCCGCACAGACCGAATTCGCCCGCCGCCTTCTCACCGACGCGCCCGACAGCCGCAAGAACCGCCGTGCGCTCTCGCTCCTCAGGAAGGCCGCCGCCCGAAAGCTCCCCGAGGCCCTTCACCTGCTCGGCGTCGTCATGCTGCGCGGCCAGGGGCTGGACGCGGATCCCGCCGAAGGCGCGAAGCTCCTTGAGGAAGCCGCCTATCTGGGCAGCGCAGGCGCGGCCGCCGACCTCGCCCGACTCTGCCGCATGGGGCTCGGGCGCCCCGCATCCGACAGGGACGCACTCTACTGGTACCGAATCGCGGGCGCAAGGACACACCGCCTCCCAGCGCGAGGCGGGCCTCATGCTCAGGGACGGACGCGGCGCCCGCGCCGACAACGACGAGGCCGCCAGATGGCTCAGGGCCGCCGCCCAGGGGCGCGACCCTCAGGCCCAGTACGAACTCGCCCGCCTTCACCAGCGCCGAGGCTGGGCGGGCGCCGATCCCGAGGAAGCCGCCCGATGGCTCACCGAAGCCGCCCTTTCGGGCGTCGTCGAGGCGCAGTACCGCCTCGGCGTCCACTACTGGGCGGGCAGGGGCGGCAGGGTCGACCTGCGCGAGGCCGTCCGCTGGACGTGCCGCGCCGCCGAAAACGGCAGCACGCAGGCCCTCACCACCCTCGCCGACTTCTTCCTGACGGGCTCGGCCCTCGACATGAACCGCTTCAATGCCTACACGCTCCTCAAGTGCGCCGCCAGGCTCCACGACGCGGGCGCCGCGACCACGCTCACCGCACTCGAGCGCATGCTCACCCGAAGCGAGAAGGCCCGCGCCACCCGCCTTGTGATGATCTCGAAAACCCCTAGGGTCCTCGTCGAGACCCTCATCCCCCGCCAGAGCCGCTGAAAGCCGCCCGGTGCTGCACAAGGCCCTCCCCGCCTGCGTAAAAAAAAGGTCAGAATCCCTGCAGGACAGGGATCTGACCTCAACAACCAAAAGCATATGGATGACGGACATGACTCCGCATTGCTTCGCCGGCATCGGCCGACAGATTCATTCTGCCACCGTCCGCTCTCCCTCTCAATGCCTCCAAACCGCTCTCCCGGGGCTTTTGCCTGCCCGACGGCATGCGGGATCAAGCTTCACCTCCCTCTTAACACTCTTTTCTACCTCTGAAGTAGCATGGGATTTACCCTAGTAACACTTCAAGGCGAGGCCTCCCGAGTTTTTGCCGAGTGCGTCCCGGAACTGATCGAGTGTTTTCACCTATGCAGCGGCGTACGAGATCACCTCCCCCAACTTCCCTGTGCCATAGGCGTTGCAAGGTCACGTACCAAAATCCCCTTGCCTTGCAACAGGTTGCGAAACGCTTTCACAACTGAAATCGGCACCCTTGAGGGACAATTCCCTGTCTTTCGCTGCAGGGCAGGGTTTTTGCTTGGGTTTACCTTTGGAGTCCGCATCGCTACAATGCTAGGCATGCGAAATCACGGGATATTCCATTCGCCTCTAGGAGCGGCATTTTCGCCCTTTTGTCGTTTACAGGCACTCCCCTGATTCTTCACCGCAAACCCTCAAAATATTCTTCGTCCCCGCCGCCACATCCCTTTCAACTGACGGGGGCGGGCAGATCCATCAGGAGTGTTCAAATGAATCGTTTCGACCTCGTTGACCGCATTGCCGTACGCAACAACATTTCCAAAGCTGAAGCTGACCGTGTCGTCGTGAGCGTTTTTGAAGAAATCATGTCCGCCGTTACGATGGGCGATTCCGTGACTCTCATTGGCTTCGGCAGCTTCCGTGCCGTTGAAAGCGCTCCCCGCACGGGCCGCAACCCCGCCACCGGCGAAGCCATCCGCATTCCGGCCGTTCGCAAACCGAAGTTCGTCGCCGGCACGTACTTCAGGGAAATCGTCAACAAGTACGAGGGCATCAAGGACAAGGAATGACGGCAGGGCTCTCCAAGCCTTCCGTCTGAGTTGAAGAAGGACCGCGTCGCACACTGCGTCGCGGTCCTTTTTTCATAGAAACTCGGCGCGGAAACCTCTGTCTTCAGACAGGGGGTATTGCCCCATTTGACGGCCTTGGCTCAGTCCCGCCTGAGCGTGAAGCGCTCGAATCCCGAGCGGAGCTTCTCAAGCACGGATTCGGAGGGCCATGCGGGATCCACGGCGCCGAACCTTGCGATGAGTCCCGGCGGCTTGCGGCAGATCTGGAGCGCATAGTCCTTCACGTTGCGCGCCTGAAGAAAAGCGGCCGTCTCCAGAAGCTGCGCTTCGCTGAAGTAGTCGGGATGCGCCGTCGTGCGGCACTCGAAGGGAACGCCCGAAGCGAGAAGCAGCCCGAGGCTCTCGGTCCACTTGTCCTGCGCGCTCTCAACGCCCGTCACCTTCGCCCAGTGAGCGCCGTCGGCGGGCACCGCCTTGACGTCGAGCCCCACCCAGGAGAGGTTGGGGAGCACCTCGGCGAGCCTCGCGGGGTAGCTGCCGCCCGTGTGCAGGCCGACCTCGTACCCCATCTCCTTCACGGCCCGCACGGCGGCGGGAAGCGCAGGATCGAGGCAGGGCTCGCCGCCCGAGAAGACGACGCCGTCGAGAAGACCGTGGCGCCGCTTCAGAAGAGACTCCAGCTCCTCCCAGGACGAATGCTCGAGCCCGGGATCGAAGCTCCTCTGCTGCATCCAGCTGTTCTGGCAGTAGACGCACCGCCAGGGACAGCCCTGCACGAACGCCACCGCCGAGAGCCTGCCCGGAAAGTCGATGGTCGTAAAGGGCGTGAGGCCCGCGAGCTTCAGTTCCGAAGCTGCGGGCCCGTTTCGGTCATGACCGTTCATGCCGCGGCCTTATTCGGCCTTCTGGCACTTGCAGTCGTGTTCGGCCGCGCGCTTTTCCGTGAAGCAGACGCGTTCGGCGAACTCGCCCTTCTTGCCGGTGTTGAAGGACTGCACCGGACGGTGGTAGCCCATCACGCGGGTCCAGACTTCGCAGGGCTGGCGCTCTTCATTCGTGAGTTCAACGTCCTTCTTGACTTCGTTGGTCATTTTCGTGACTCCTGATAAAAAAGTTGTTTTTCTTCGGAAGCCCTTCAGGAGGCCTCCTCCCTTGCGGCCTTCGCGCGCTTCTTCGCCAGCAGCTCGGCGTCGCACTTCGGGCAGAAGTCGTGGCGGCCCGAGAGATAACCGTGCTTGGGACAGATCGAGAACGTCGGCGTCACCGTGATGTACGGCAGGCGGAAGCGCGTGAGCGTGCGGCGCACGAGGTCGCGGCAGGCCTCGGGCGAGGAGACCGCCTCGTTCATGTAGAGATGGAGCACCGTGCCGCCCGTGTACTTGCGTTGCAGGTCGTCCTGACGCTCGAGCGCCTCGAACGGGTCGTCCGTGAAGTTGACGGGCAGCTGCGAGGAGTTCGTGTAGTACGGATTCGCGGGCGTGCCCGCCTGCAGGATGCCGGGGAAGCGCTTGCGGTCCTCCTTGGCGAAGCGGTAGGTCGTGCCCTCGGCCGGCGTCGCCTCGAGGTTGTACATGTGGTCCGTCTCCTCCTGGAACTCGACGAGGCGGGCGCGAACATGATCGAGCAGGCGCAACGCAAAGGCATGGCCCCAGTCCGTCGTGATGTCCTCCCTGTCGCTCGTGAAGTTGCGGATCATCTCGTTGATGCCGTTGACGCCGATCGTCGAGAAGTGATTGCGCAGCGTGCCGAGATAGCGCTTCGTGTACGGGAAGAGACCCTGGTCGATGTGGCGCTGGATGACCTTGCGCTTGATCTCGAGGCTCGTCTTCGCAAGCTCGAGCAGATAGTCGAGGCGGCGCAGAAGCCCCTCCTCGTCATCCTTGAAGAGGAAGCCCAGACGCGCGCAGTTGACCGTCACCACGCCGAGCGACCCCGTCTGCTCCGCGGAGCCGAAGAGGCCGTTGCCGCGCTTGAGCAGCTCGCGCAGGTCGAGCTGCAGGCGGCAGCACATCGAGCGGATCATGTTGGGCTTGAGCTCGGAGTTGATGAAGTTCTGGAAGTACGGCAGGCCGTAGCGCGCCGTCATGTCGAAGAGCCTCATCGCATTGGGGCTGTCCCAGTCGAAGTCGGGCGTAATGTTGTAGGTCGGAATCGGGAACGTGAACACGCGTCCCTTCGCATCGCCCTTGAGCATCACCTCGATGTAGGCCTTGTTGATCATGTCCATCTCGGCCTGCAGGTCGCCGTAGGTGAAGGGCATCGTCTCGCCGCCGATCACCGGATGCTCGGCGCGCAGGTCCTCGGGACACGTCCAGTCGAACGTGAGGTTCGTGAACGGCGTCTGCGTGCCCCAGCGGCTCGGCACGTTCAGGTTGTAGATGAGCTCCTGCATGCACTGGAGCACTTCGGCGTAGGGCAGGTTGTCCTTCCTGATGAAGGGCGCGAGATACGTGTCGAAGCTCGAGAACGCCTGGGCGCCCGCCCACTCGTTCTGCATCGTGCCGAGGAAGTTGACGATCTGGCCCGTAGCGGACGAAAGGTGCTTCGGCGCCGCGGCCTCGACCTTGCCGGCCACGCCGTTGAGGCCCTCGTTGAGGAGCGTCCTCAGCGACCAGCCCGCGCAGTAGCCCGAGAGCATGTCAAGGTCGTGGATGTGCAGGTCGGCCTCGCGGTGCGCGCGGCCCACCTCGGGCGGATAGATGAAGTTGAGCCAGTAGTTGGCCATCACCTTGCCGGAGACGTTCAGGATGAGGCCGCCGAGCGAATAGCCCTGGTTGGCGTTCGCGTTGACGCGCCAGTCGATCTGGTCGAGGTATTCGTTGATGGAGCTTTCGACGTTGACCCAGCTCTGCTTGGCGTCGCGAGCCTTCGTGCGGGTCTCGCGGTAGACGATGTAGGCGCGGAGCGTCTTGAAGCAGCCCGCCTCGAAGAGCGCATGCTCGACGGCGTCCTGAACAAGTTCGATGCACAGCGTCGACTTCTCATCCAGACGCGGCAGCATGTACGCGCAGACGAGATCAAGGGCCTTGGCCTCGCCGAACTCGCCCGTCGCCTTACCGGCGCGCGTGACGGCGCTCACGATCTTCGTGACGTCGAAGGGCTTCACGCTGCCGTTTCGCTTGACGATGTGCTTGCCGGCGAACCGTTCACAAATCTCCATTTGCTTCTCCATAGAATTGCCGCGAGGGAACATCCGACTTCAGTCGGGTGAGGAATCGCGGCTTACTCCTTTCGTAGTTCAGTCAAAAAAGTTTTGCGTGTTTCGAGAAGACTCAGTTTTTTGCAATTGATGTCTGTCCCGATCACAGTTTTGTCAAGGCGACGAATGTTGAATATGCCTCTAACGCGTCGCCCGAAAACAAAACCAATCTGTCCGCCGATTCTTACCTTGTCGAATAGGCGGAACCCCTTGACGAGGAATGGCGCCTG
>ENA-OQHN01000211-OQHN01000211.1-human-gut-metagenome-genome-assembly--contig:-NODE-211-length-22452-cov-15.277581_pt1 | contig 22452 bp, 22 predicted proteins | sample MGYA00242564_ERZ504721 | MGnify/ENA primary metagenome ERZ504721 (study PRJEB26092, sample SAMD00036212) | human gut metagenome | host: Homo sapiens | study: EMG produced TPA metagenomics assembly of...
CAGGCGCCATTCCTCGTCAAGGGGTTCCGCCTATTCGACAAGGTAAGAATCGGCGGACAGATTGGTTTTGTTTTCGGGCGACGCGTTAGAGGCATATTCAACATTCGTCGCCTTGACAAAACTGTGACCGGGACAGACATCAATTGCAAAAAACTGAGTCTTCTCGAAACACGCAAAACTTTGGCTCTTCCGACTTTTTGGTGAAACAGGGAGCTCGATGGTACCCTGGTCGAGGTCAGAACTGGCTCGTGAGAAGGATGCAGCGAAGTTCCCTTCTTAATTACCGAAATCGATGCCAGAACCTGGTTGGAGCCCGACGCAAGCACACAAGGCCCCATCCCCATCAGGCTGAGCCTGATCAGGTGCCGGCCTTGCAGTCGGCGGCCTATGCCGCCGAGTGATTAAAGAAGAGTGGACTCTCTCGTTCCATGCCAAGGTCCGTGTGACAGAGGCGTGACTTGATCACTGCGGTCCACTCACCCAGCAGCATGAGCGGATTGCGGCCTCTACCGGGGAATGCAGCCTTGAGCTTCAGTGCGAAGTACTCAAAGCTCCTGTAACCGTAGGCGATGCGCTTGATGAGCTTGGCTCTCGTGTTCACCCCCTCCAGGGGGCCGGTGCTGATGCGATGCATTGGCACAAATGCCAGCCATGACTGCCGCTTATGCCGCTGTTTTGAAGAATGAGACAAGCGACGCGGCGACAATTATCAACATCGCCCAACGTCTTGGCGGTGCGCTGGGCGCGATCACCACAGTCATTGTGCTTGAGCAAGCCGCGACGACGGACAACCAACTGGCTTACGGATGGGGGGGCGCTCTCTTAGTCGCCTTCGCAGTTGCATCAATGGTCACATCGACGCTGTTGAAACCGCCATTGAAACAATCCGATTAGTGGTGAGTGATGCGTCGTCGTGCCACACATACGATTGATCGCCCATGGGGAGCGCCGACCGCGCTCGGATCGCGCATCCCCCTCGCGTCGCTCATCCAGACGCTCGCCGTCGCCGAATATCTCAATTTCCGCCACGCCGCCAATGCGCTCGGCGTGGCCCAATCGAGTGTCAGCGCCCGCGTGAAGGCGCTGGAAGAAGACCTTGGCATCCTCCTGTTCGAGCGCCATGCGCGGGGCGTCCGGTTGACCGAAGCCGGACGCCACTTCGTGGAGAGGATCGCGGCCGGCGTCGATCAACTCGACCATGCGGTGAAGACCGCAGGCATGGCGGCGGTAGGCGAGTGCGGCCGGCTTCGTATCGGCATCCACGCCCTAATCCCGCGCAGTTTCCTCGCCGATCTGATCGGACGGTATCGGGAGGAACATCCCGGCATCGAGGTCGAGATCGCCGAGGGCACGGCCCGCGATGCGATCATGCAGCTTCGCGCAGACCGGCTGGACGTGGTGTTTGTTGCCGGCACGCCCGCACTGCCCGACTGCCATAGCCGCCCGATCTGGACCGAACCGCTGGTGGCGGCGCTGCCGGAGGGGCATCCGCTCGCCGGGCAATCATCGGTCACATGGGCCGATCTGGCGAGCGAGACGTTCCTTGTCCGCCATGGGGGCACCGGCCCGCAAGTTCATAGCCATATCGTGCTACGTCATGCCGGGCGCTGGCCCGCCCCGTCGATCCTGCGCTTCGACATTGGGCGCGGCGCGCTGCTGTCCATGGTCGGACAGGGGTTCGGCATCACTATCGCCGGTGCGGCTACGTCGCTGCTGAAAACATCCGGCGTCGTCTTCGTCCCGTTCGCGGATGAGCCGGAACCAGTTCCGTTCTCGGCCATCTGGTCGCCGTTCAACCGTAGCGCGGCGCTTCGTAACCTGCTCACCCTCGCCAGCGACATGGGCCAGCTAGTCCGCACCGACTATATCTAGCCGGCTGACGGCCGACCATCGACCGCCAGTTGGGCCAGGAAGTCATGGGCGTTGTGCAGGACAGATCGGTGTCGCGGCAACTCGGGCGGCAGAGGGGGATAGCCTCTAATCTATTGTAGATAAATGTAGCCGCTCGAAACCGGTGATGAGGCTGTCGAGTCCGAAGTTGAACACAGCATCCGTGCCGTCTGCTTCCAACTCGTGAAACAGATCGTGCAGGAAGGATGACGGTGCTTGCTCGGACACATCTGGCCTGTCCGAAATTCTCTCATCGGCATCAGATGCCTGCTGTTCGAGAACGGAACCAACCACATAGTGACTGACCGCCCGGAGCGCCCAAACGGCGCGCTTCGGGCTAAAGCCCGCTGTGCAGAGAAAGCGTATTTGTGCCTCGGCGGTGCCAAAATTCGGTTCTGTCGGTCGGGTGCCCGCATGGATACGCGCGCCGTCGCGATAAGAGAGCAACGCCGTTCTGAAACTCAGGGCGTTTTCTTTCAGGTACACCCGCCAGTCCTCGCCTTCCTTGGGCAGGGACCGGGTGTGGCGTTCCATCAACATCGCCTCCGCAAGAGCGTCAAGCAGCGCGCGCTTGTTCTGGAAATGCCAGTAAAGCGCAGGCTGCTGAACCTTGAGGCGTTCAGCGAGCTTTCGCGTCGTCAGGTTGTCCATGCCAACCTCGTTCAGCAGCTCCAGCGCCGCTGCGATCACGGTGCCCTTGTCCAGTTTGGTCATTCACGTTCCTTCGCCAACGCTTGACAATTTATCACCGATAAGTTATATGTCTATGTCCTTATCATTGATAAAGTCGCTCGCATTGAGCGGCGCTGGAGTTTCAGGTGCGCAGCTCTGCCATCATTGCCCTGCTGATCGTGGGTCTCGACGCCATGGGTCTCGGCCTCATCATGCCCGTCCTTCCGACGCTTTTGCGTGAGCTTGTGCCAGCAGAGCAGGTCGCTGGTCACTATGGTGCCTTGCTGTCGCTCTATGCGTTGATGCAGGTCGTCTTCGCGCCCGTGCTTGGACAACTTTCGGATGCTTACGGTCGGCGTCCGGTTCTTCTGGCTTCTCTTGCGGGAGCCGCAGTCGATTACATGATTATGGCATCTGCGCCGGTCTTATGGGTGCTCTATATCGGCCGACTCGTCTCCGGCGTCACGGGCGCAACCGGAGCTGTAGCTGCCTCAACCATTGCTGATTCGACGGGGGAAGATTCTCGCGCGCGCTGGTTCGGCTACATGGGGGCCTGTTATGGGGCAGGCATGATTGCCGGGCCAGCACTTGGTGGCATGCTCGGCGGTATTTCTGCTCATGCTCCGTTTGTCGCCGCTGCCCTTCTCAACGGGTTCGCGTTCCTGCTTGCCTGCATTTTGCGCAAGGAAACTCATCGCAGCCATGGCGGGACCGGAAAGTCGGTTCGCATCAAACCATTCATTCTGTTCCGGCTGGATGATGCTTTGCGCGGGCTAGCTGCGCTTTTCGCAGTTTTCTTCATTATTCAACTGATCGGCCAAGCGCCTGCGTCCCTATGGGTCATCTATGGCGAGGACCGTTTTCAGTGGAACACCGCGACCGTTGGTTTGTCGCTCGCGGCGTTTGGGGCAACACATGCGATCTTCCAAGCGTTTGTTACCGGCCCGCTTTCAAGCCGGCTTGGAGAGCGGCGCACGCTACTGTTTGGCATGGCTGCGGATGCGACTGGCTTCGTTCTTCTGGCTTTTGCCACGCAGGGATGGATGGTGTTCCCGATTCTGTTGCTGCTTGCCGCCGGGGGTGTTGGCATGCCGGCCTTGCAGGCAATGCTCTCAAACAATGTCAGCAGTAACAAGCAAGGGGCTTTGCAGGGAACGCTAACGAGCCTCACCAATCTAAGCTCTATCGCAGGACCGCTTGGCTTCACAGCACTCTATTCTGCCACCGCCGGAGCATGGAACGGTTGGGTTTGGATTGTCGGCGCGACCCTCTATTTAATATGTCTGCCAATACTACGCAGACCTTTCGCAACTTCATTGTGATTGAGTCATGGCGAATTGGTATGCGTAGACTTACGAGGAATGACGGATTAAATCCGTTGAGCCATCATCTCCTCTCGGGGCGAGTGCCGATGATGACCTTAGTTCACACTCTCGCCGTCGCCGAATATCTGAACTTCCGCCACGCCGCCAATGCGCTCGGCGTGGCGCAATCCAGCGTCAGCGCCCGCGTGAAGGCGCTGGAAGAAGACCTTGGCATCGTTCTGTTCGAGCGCCATGCGCGGGGTGTTCGGTTGACCGAGGCCGGACGCCACTTCGTCGAGCGGATAGCCGCAGGCATCGACCAACTCGACCATGCGGTGAAGACCGCCGGCATGGCGGCAGCCGGAGAAAGCGGCCGGCTTCGCATCGGTATCCATGCCCTGATCCGGAGGTTTGCCGCGTTCCTCCATCCGAATGAATTCGGAGGCTTCCTGCGGCTGTTTCTGTGATGTTGATGGTGCGCAGAGTCTAGCGGAGCTTCGTTGCGCCTGCCTTATGTCTGCTCTCGTCCTTTCCCGACCGTCAGGCGCCCGCCTCAAGCACGGCCCTCACCTCCTCGGGCGTCCTGACGCCGAGCTTTCTCAGAGCCGACGCCCTGTGCACCTCGACCGTGCGCACGGCGATCGAGAGTCTTTCGCCGATGAGCCTGTTCGTCAGCCCCTCGGCCACGAGCCTCGCGATGTCGCGCTCCCTGTTCGAGAGCCTGAGCGCAGCGCGCCCTCGCCGTCTCGCCGTCGAGCACCGCGCCCGCTCCGCTCAGGCTCTCGAACGCCGTGGATGCGATGACCGCCAGAAGCCGCTCGTTGTCGACGGGCTTCTGGATGAAGTCCGCCGCGCCCTCATGGAGCGCCATCACGGCCATGTCGATGTCGCCGTGCCCCGTAAGAAAGATGACGGGCAGGCTGAAGCCGCGCTCGTTCATGACGGCCTGCGCCTCAATGCCCGTCAGTCCCGGCATACGCACGTCCATGACGACGCAGCCCGGCACCGATGGCGCGTCCCCTCTGAAAAAGTCGTTCGCCGACCTATAGTCGACCACGCGCCAGCCCTCGGTCTCGAGCACGAAGCGAAGCGCGTCGCGAAGCGAAGCGTCGTCATCCACAATGCGCACGAGCACTCCCTGCTGCACCCGCGCGAGCTCCGTGGGCGTGAGCGTTCTGATCTGTCGTCTTGCCATGCTTGCGTCTCCCGGCCTCAGGAGGCCTTCTCGTCCCTGTTGTCTCGAACAGCATTATCGCCTGTCGCCAAGGGATCGTCATCCAAAGGCGACGGCTCTCCGGAGACCTCCCTCACGGGCACGGTCACGCGGGCCACGAGCCCGCCCTGACGGCGTGCGCTGAAGGCGAGCCTGCCGCCGTAGGCCTCGAGGATGCCGCGCACAATCGAAAGCCCGAGTCCGAGCCCTTCGGCCTTCGTGGAGCCGAGTCCTCTGTTGAGGCGCTCGACGGTCTCGCGCGTCCCGCCGCCGTCGTCGGCCACGGTGATGATCGCGCGTTCGTCCTCCTCGAAGAGCGTCACCACGACCTCGCCCGCGCCGCCCGCGGCGTCGGACGCCTCGAGCGCGTTCTTCATGAGGTTGAGCGCAACAAGCTCCATCTCGAGAGGATCGGCCGTCACGACGGGCTCGTCGGTGACGATGACCCTGAGCGCCGTGCTGTAGCGTCCCGTGGTCTTGAGGTCGGCCGCCGCCCTGTCGACCTGCTCGCGCAGGCTTACGAGGACGCGGGTGGGCTGCTCGGCCTTCGCGTAGCTTCTCACGCGCGCGACGATCTCGTTGGCGCGTTCGGTCTGCCGATCCAGCCTGTCGATGACGTCCGTCATCCTGGCGGTGTCGGTCGAGCCGTTGCCGAGCATCCTTCTCAGGCCGAAGCTGTAGAGCGAGATGGCACCGAGCGGCTGCCTCATCTCGTGCGCGAAAATGACGGAAAGTTGCGCCACCACGCCGGCACGCTCAAGGCGTTCGATGCGCTGGGCCGCCCCCTGGGCCTCCTCCTTGAGGACCTGCAGCTCGGCAAGGGACTGCCTCAGGGCGGCCGTCCGCTTGTGCACGAGCTGCGTCACACGCACGCTGTGCAAAGTCAGGCCCGCGACAAGGACCCCCGCGAGCATGAGCCAGTGCCAGTACTCGGCGATGAAGCGCTTCAGGCTCCAGGTGTTGAGATAGGCATAGGGCCCCGTTCTTGTCTCGCGAAAGAGCTTGTCGACCGAGCTGTAGTCGGTCGCCACGCCCCAGTAGATGCCGTTGGCACCCGTGGGCTTCAGAGCGAGAAGGGCCTGCGTCACGGAGCGCGAGACCCTCGGATCCGTCACCTTTGTGGTTCCCACGGTCCAGGTCGGATAGAGCTCGGTGGATCTGGCACAGACCTCGCCCGGTCCGTCCTTTCTGTTGATCACCTTGAATCTGCCCTGATGCTCGGGATGGCGCTCGAGCCACTCCTCCAGAAAACAGAGTCGCAGGAAGGCGACGTCAGCCGTACCGTCAAGCAGGTGCCTCGGCGCCGTCTCCATCGCGTCATCGTCGCCCAGATAAAGCGTCTCGCGGAAGAACCCGTCCACCTTGATCCCCTGCTTCATCATCTCGCCGTAGGGGACGAGCAGCCCCGTGAAGGCCGTTTGGCGTCGAAGTAGCGAGCACGCCGCCCTTCAGGTCCCTCAGGGACTCGATGTCCGAACGGTCGGCGGCCGCCACGATCGCCGTGCCTTCGCCGTGGTTCGGGTCGGGATAGGAAAGCGAAACGGCCGAGACGAGCGACTTGACGCCTTCGTCGGCAAGACGCCTGTAAAAGCCAGCGCTCGAGAGAAAGACGTCCACATCACCCCGCTTGATCGCCTCGCTGAGCTCCGTGAGCGAAAGGTGCGCCACTTGCACGCGGTCCTCGCCGAAGTACTGCTTGAGCGCCGTGACCGATGCGGGCACGATCTCCTCGTTGGGCGACGGGCGAACGTACTTCACAATCGCCAACCTCACAGGTCTCTTTACATTGACAGGCGGTGTCGAAAATCTATGGGCGGGCGCTCGCAAAAGCGTTGCATCAACGGGATAAACCTCGTCGTCGGACCGAGCCGTTGCATCTCCCGGTATAAGCTAACCGACATCAGCAGAACAGCCACAAGGACGGATAACACACGGACAGCGGCCCCCGTCGAAGGCTGCCAGACAATTCCAGAACCGATGCAATCCGAAACCTTTATAACCTAAAAACAAGGAAAACCTCACTAGCCCGAATTTTGCATGAGCCACAAAAAACCGACCTGCGAGCAGGTCGGTTTTTCTTGTAAACGGCTGTGTGACAGCCAAAAAGAATGGTCATCCTTGCTATAATTTTGTTTGACAGCAAAACACAACAAAATGACCATGTCCTATTATTCTACCCAAATTAGAGACTCTTTGGGACGCGAAATTCGTGTTTCCAAGGAACCCGCTCCGATCCTCCAGAACGCCGGCCTCATTTTTAGCCAATACTGGCTCTCCAAGTGCCACTTCTTCGATGACCTTTTTGCATGTTTCGGCGACTGTCTTCAAACTGTTCGTTCCCCGAAGTCTTCCCGAGCCAATGTGTACTCGAACAAGGATCTCATCAAACAGCGCTTCTATGCCCTGATGGCGGGATACGAGGATCTCAATGATCACGATTTCCTTGCCGTAGATGCCGGCTTTCGGGCTGCTGTGGGCAATGTGCTGGCCTCCTGCTCCACGCTCTGCCGATTTGAGCGCGAGATTCCTGAGGAGCTGCTCGACAGAGGCAATGAATTTTTGAGGAACTTCTTTCTTCGCCACGGCCCCCGCAAAAAGGTCCTCATCATCGACGTGGACAACACGCCCGTCGAAACCCATGGTCTTCAGGGAGGACGAAAATTCAACGCGCACTACGACTGCAACTGCTATCTGCCGTTGCTGGCCTTCATCGAGGGCTATCCGATCGGCGTGTACAACGGCACAATTGACGGCCGCAAGCGCATGCTCGAGGTGCTTCGCCCCCTGGTCGAGTCCATCAGGGCGGAACGGCCCAACACCGTGATTCTGCTCCGTGCAGACTCTGGATTCAGCAATACCGCACTCATTGACCTCTGTAATGAACTCGGCATCTATTACCTTATCGGGCTTGCAAAGAACAAGGCCTTGATCAAGCGTCTTGAAAACTGGGACCCCGAGTTCATCAAGGTGTTGCGCCAACCCGAATCCATCGGGGATGTCCTCTCTCACATTGGGGAAATTCGAGACTACAAGGCCCAGTCCTGGACTGGTCCCCGTCGCGTCATCGTGCGCGATTTCTGGAACGATGCCCGTCGAGAATGGGACGTCCGCTTCATCCAGACGAATATTCCCGACATGAACGACGGTACCTGTGCCGACCTCTGGAAGAAGAGCTCAGAGGAGCTCTACAACCTGCTTTACTGCCAACGTGGGTTGGCCGAACAGTACAACCAGGAATTCAAGGTTCAGGCGTTCGGCAAGCGTGTCAGCTCCACGCGCCAGACGACGAATTCCTATCGAATGCTTCTAGCAGCGTTGTGTCAGGCTGCATTCCGATTCCTGAGAACAAAGTTCTTCCGCAAGGGCACGCAGTGGCACACCGCTACGCTGACGAAGTTCCGCCGAGAATGCATTCAGGTGCCTGCGATTGCCATCAAGAGCACCAGGCGCCACCTGACGCTCGCCTTTGACCGAGCCGCTCTGAGCAGCTCCTGCCTGACTCGCATGCTCTGCCTCGAAAGATAGCTTTTTCCGGAGCGACCCCGACTCGCTGTCTTTCGGGGGTAGGGGGAATTGCGTCCAAAAATCGAAAAATTAACGAAAACCACCAAATTCCTCTGCAGATTTTGGCGGTTTAATCGTTTGGACAATTGAACGAGGCTTTCTGAAAGTCTCGTTCAAAATTCGGGCTAGGACTCATGACCCCGCCATACGGCCCCTTCTTGCATTCAGGTCTTTCAGGATCAGTGCCCGTGAGGATCCGCCTGCAGCTGGACGCCGGGCTTCTCATGCTCATGTCCCTCGTGGCCGTGGTCATGCCCAATGCCGAGGATGACGGTGCTCAGCAGCACGCCCGCAATGAAGAGAACGAGCTGCCTGAGGCCGTCTCGCCTTGTCCTGCAGTCCCTGAAGACCTCGGGCAGCAGGGCATGAAGCGTGATGAAGAGAAAGGAGGCGGCGGAGGCGGCAAGCGCAAAGGGCAGCGCCTCACGCGAGAAGCTCACGGCGGCCCAGCCCGCGACGCCGCCCGCCAGAGTCGGTAGCGCCGCGGCCACGCACCAGAGCACGGCGCGGCGAGCATCGAGTCCGCAGTTCTTCAGAATCACCATGTAGCCCGTCGACTGGGGAATCTCGTGGCAGCAGACGGCAAGCGCCACCAGCCAGCCCGCACGCTCGTCCATGAGGAAGGTGCTGGCGATCAGCACGCCGTCGACGAAGTTGTGCAGTCCCGCTCCCGTCATCACGGCCGTCGCGACCGCACGCCCCGGATGAGCCTCGCCGCATCCCTCGTGCCCGTGATGCGTGAAGATCCGCTCCAGAAACAGAAAGAGCAGGACCGTGCCGAGCATGACGAGTCCCAGATCATGCGCCTCGACCCCGGGCATCTCAAAGGCCTCGGGAATGAGGTGCGTGAGCGCAACTGCGGCAAGCAGCCCGCAGGCGACCGCGAGGAGCTGCTCGGAGAGGCCCGCAAGCCATCTGCAGGAAAGCAGCGCGGCAACGGAAATCGAAAGGACTCTCGTCAAAACGCCTGCGGCAAGGATGTGTAGAAGAGTATCCATGTTGTTTTCTATTGACTGTCAAAGAGGCGGAGGGCAGCCTTGAAACCCTGTTTTCGGGCGTTGCTATTTTACGACAGAGCGCCGAGCCCCGACCATCATGCACGCTCCCTATAAGAGCACCCATGCCAATAGGTAAATAATCATTGGCTGCCTTTTGATCGAAATCAACATCACGCCGCAATCCACGTACATTGGGCGCCCCCTTCGGAACCTCCCGCAAAAGCAAACTGAAGCACGCACCGACGAATACGCGTTTACCCTAGGTCTTATATATGAGCTAGGTGAATAGAATCGAGTCAAGGCGGGAGCAAACATTCCGTCAGCGTCGTTGCACCCTCTTTCCAACCGTGCGGCGGCTATATAAGAGTAACAACAGCTAGGGGTGGAGATTATGTCCTCCAAAATAAAAATCAGTCTGGCCTGGCAGATGATGATCGGGCTCGCGCTCGGTATCGTAGTCGGCGCGCTCGTTGATTCCTCCTTCGCCCAGACGTGGCTTCAGCCGCTCGGCGACCTCTTCATTCGTCTGATCCGAATGGTGGTCGTTCCTCTCGTTCTGGCAACGATCATTGCCGGTGCCGCCGGCATCTCCGACACGTCCAAGCTCGGTCGTGTCGCCGTCAAGGTGCTTCTCGTCTATGCCGTGACGACCGGCATCGCCGTGGCCTGCGGCCTGCTCTTTGCAGGCATCATCCAGCCGGGCATGGGCCTTGACCTCTCCACCGAAGGCCTTCAGGCCAAGGAAGTCGTGGCGCCCCCGCTCGTCAAGACGCTGCTCGCCATCGTCCCGATCAACCCCATGCAGGCCATGGCCGAAGGCTCCATGCTTCAGATCATCTTCTTCGCGGTGATCTTCGGCTTCGCCCTCTCCGGCCTTGGTGAACGCGGCAAGCCCGTGCTTCACTTCTTCGAAATCGTCGGCGACGTGATGATCCGCGTCACCCACATGGTCATGCTTTACGCCCCGATCGGCGTCTTCGGCCTCATCTCGTTCACGGTCAGCCGTCACGGCCTCTCCGTCCTGCTTCCGCTCGGCGCCCTCATTCTCACGGCCTTCCTCGCGACCGTCGTGTTCGTCGGTATGATCCTGCTGCCGCTCGTGCGCATCGCGACAGGCATACCGATCATGACCTTCCTCAAGGGCATCTTCGAACCGTGGCTCGTCGCCTTCACGACCTGCTCGTCCGCCGCCGCCCTTCCGGCCAACCTGAACGCCGCCCGCAAGCTCGGCTCCACGAAGGCGATCTCCTCCTTCTCGATCCCTCTCGGCAATACGATCAACATGAACGGTACGGCCATCTACATGGGCGTCTGCTCGATCTTCGCGGCTGAAGTCTACGGTCTTCCGCTCACGATGGCCGACCAGCTCACCATCGTTCTGATGGGCGTTCTCGCCGCCGTCGGCACCGCCGGCGTTCCGGGCGCAGGTCTGATCATGACGACGATCATCTTCACGCAGGTCGGCATTCCGCTCGAAGCCGTTGCGCTCATCGCCGGCGTCGACCGTATTCTCGACATGATCCGCACGTCCATCAACGTGGTCGGCGACGTGGCCGCCGCCGTCATCGTCACCAAGATGGAGGGCGACCTCAATTCCGAACCCTATGTCGAGGGAGCGGACTAAGGTTCGCTGAACCGCTCTGACAAACCAGGAAAACGCCCCTGCAGCCTTGACTGCAGGGGCGTTTTCCTTTCGGAATCGGATCGTCGGACTACTTGCCCGAAATCGGCGTCAGAGTCTCGGCCTGAACGCGCAACTCCTCAAAGGGCAGGCGCAGGGCCCTGCCGAAAACCTCGTAACGGACGTCCCTTCTCAGAGTGACGCCCGTGCGGGCCTCGTTCGGAATCTCGACGCGCACGTTGCCCGTGCCGTCTTCGAAGACGTAAACGCCGTCCTCAGGCTCGGCCGTGATGTGGCCCCTGAAGTAGACGAGCTCGTCGGCCCGGGCGTTCTTCTGAGCGGCGGCCACCGTGTCAAAGCTGACGTAGGCGTGGCGCGCCGTGACCTCGGCCTGAGCGCCGCCGAGTGCGAGGGCAAGCGCAAGGCCTGCCAGACAGGACTTGAACATTTCTTCTCCTTTGCAGGCACGCTCCCAGAGGAACGCCTGCGTGGATGCGTGATTGATGAACGAACGGGCGCCGGCGCGGAGGATTCACCTGAAGCCCCGTGAGGGTTGCCTGCGCCACATTCTCATGGGCCATCATTTTGCGCCTTTGCGGCGTGTGAAGCATGCGCCGATGCTTGCCCTAGGGCAAGAGATGCCGTGAAATCCCGTGAATCACACGCGAATTGAATGACACGCTCTGATACAGATGCAAACGTCGGTTCATATCTCCAATATGGTATGTTTTGCCTGTTGCGGTCAAGTCCCGACCGCATCAAAAAAAAGGAGAAAACTGCCATGAAGCTGCGCCACGCCGCCGCGATCGTCCCGTGCGCCATCGCACTCACCGCCTGCACCGCCGTCACCAGCACCCAGAACGCCGACCTCGCGGGCCGCTCCCTAATGTGGGCCGACGGTGCCACCGAGGAATGTGAAGTCCCGCCGTCCATCAAGTTCGGCGCCGACGGCAAGGTCTCCGGCAACGCAGGCTGCAATCTTCTCGTCGGCGGCTGGACACTCCAGGGCGACAAGCTCGACCTCTCTCAGCTCGGCTCCACCCGCCGCATGTGCGGTCCCGAACTCATGAAGATGGAGGACGCCTTCCTCTCCAACCTTGGAAAGACCGTCTACGTCGAGACCGAAGGCGACAAGGTCAGGCTCCTTGACGCCGAGCGCAAGCTCGTCATGACGCTCGTGCCCGAAGCCCCCGGCGTCTGCAAATAAGATCCGGATTCACCATTCCAAAAAGGGAGGCCCGTTTTCACGGCCTCCCTTTTCTTTTGCATCAACACTCGGGGAAGAGGATCGAAAGCCGTCAGTGCGCGGCCCCCCAGCTGTCCCCCATGCCGACCTCGGCGACGAGCGGAACGGAGAGCGAGGCGACGGCGGCCATCAGTTCGGGCACCTTCCTGCGCACGAGTTCGGCCTCTTCGACAGGCGCCTCGAGAATCAGTTCGTCGTGCACCTGGAGGACGAGCCTGGAGCGAAGACCTTCGGCTCTCAGCCAGGCGTCGACCGCAATCATGGCCTTCTTGATGAGGTCCGCCGCAGTGCCCTGCATGGGCGCATTGATGGCCGCGCGCTCGGCGGCCGCCTGAACGGGCTTGCGCGAGCTCGCGATTTCGGGAATCCAGAGACGGCGGCCGAACGCCGTCTCGACGTAGCCGCGCTCATGCGCCTCTGCGCGCTTGGCGTCCATGTAGACGCGCACGCCGGGATAGCGCGCGAAATACTCGTCGATGTAATGGGCGGCCATGCGGCGCTCGATGCCCAGGTTCTGGGCAAGACCGAAGGCGCTCATGCCGTAGATGAGGCCGAAGTTGATGACCTTGGCCATTCGACGCTCGTCGGCCGTCACCTCCTCGGGCTTGCGACCGAAGACCTCCGCTGCGGTCGCACGGTGAATGTCCTCGCCGCGCGAGAAGGCGTCCAGAAGCCCCTTGTCCTGCGAGAGGTGGGCCATGATGCGAAGCTCGATCTGCGAGTAGTCGGCGGAGATGATCACGTTGCCCGACTCGGCGACGAATGCCTCCCTCACCGCACGGCCCTCGTCGGTTCGCACGGGAATGTTCTGCAGGTTCGGATCCGAACTCGCCAGACGCCCCGTCACGGCGACGGCCTGACCGAAGGTCGTGTGCACGCGGCCGTCCTTCGGGTCGACCATGCGCGGGAGCTTGTCGAGATAGGTGCTCTTGAGCTTCGTGAGACGACGGTGCTCGAGAATGAGCTTCGGCAACGGATAGTCGAGAGCGAGCTCCGTCAGCACCTCCTCGTCCGTCGACGGCGTGCCGGTACCCGTCTTCTTGCTCGAGGGAAGCCCGAGCTCGGTGAAGAGCACCTGCGCGAGCTGCTTGGGACTCGACAGATTGAACTCATGCCCCGCCGCCTTGTAGGCGTCCGCCACAAGGCCGTCGATGCGAACGGTGAGGGCTTCGGACTGTTGCGAGAGCCTGAAGTCGTCGAGCGCAACCCCCGCCTCCTCCATGCGGCCGAGCACGCCGATGAGGGGCTGCTCAAGCGTTTCGTAGATCGCCATCAGCCCATCCTCAAGATCGAGCCTCGTCATCAGCACGGCATGAAGCGCACGGATTGCGGCGGCCTCCTCGCCGAGGAGCTCCACGACGGCCTTCGGATCAGCATCCTTTGCCGCAATGGCCTTCGCGCCCTTGCCTACGACGCTCTCGCGGGTGGGAATCGAACGCGCAAGCGAGCGGGCGGCAAGAAGCGGCAGCTCGTGCTTCAGATGAGCCTCGAGCACATAGCTCATCAGCATCGTGTCGTGCAGCATGCCGCCGAGCCTCACGCCCTGAGCGAGGAAGACATGCGCGAGCGTCTTCGCGTCATGTGCGACCTTGGCGGCGGAACCCTCCAGCCAGGGACGCATCACGTCCATGACGTGCGCGACGGGGAGCTCCTCCGTGAAGCGGATCACGAAGACGTCCTTGATGGAAAGCGCGACGCCGAGCGCGGCGGGCTCTGCATGACGGGCGTCGCCGTCCCAGAGCATCGTAAGCGCGACGGGCATGGCGCGGCTCTCATCGAGCAGCCTGCCTGCGAACAGCTCGAGCGTCATGCGGTCGGCGATTTCGGTCACGGGCAGCTCGTCGGGACGCTCGGCCAGCGCGGGCGAGAAGCTCACCTGCATCACGGGTGCGGCGGGCGCCGCCTTTTTGGCGGGAGCGGGCTTCGGAGCAGGCTTGGCGGCAAGCGCCTCGGCCGCAAAGGCCTCTCTGGAAAAGAGTCCGCCGAGATCGTCGGGCTCGGCCGTCCCTGTCGCCGCAGGCTCGGCGGAGGCGCCGATGCCGGAAGGCGCGGCGCGCTTGAGGGTCGAGAGCGACATCTCCCAGCGACGGCAGAAGGCGGAGACAGCATCGGGATCGGCGGGCTTCACGACGAGGGCCTCAGGCACGCATCCCTCGGGAAGCTTGACCGTACGACAGATCGTGGTGAGGCGGCGTGCGTCGTCAAGGAAGGCAAGCCCCGCGCGCAGATATTCGCCCGCCTTGCCCTTCACTTCACCCGCATGAGCCTTGACGCCCTCAAGGTCACCGTATTCGGCGATCCACTTAGCGGCGGTCTTCGGACCGCACTTCTCGATGCCGGGCACGTTGTCGACCTTGTCGCCCATGAGGGAGAGGTAGTCGACGATGCGCTCAGGCGGAACGCCGTACTTTTCAATGACGCCCTCGCGGTCGTAGAACTTCACGTTCATCGTGTTGATGAGCACGATGTCGTCGTCGACGAGCTGGGCCATGTCCTTGTCGCCCGTGGCGATGATGCTCTTCATGCCCGCGGCGCGCGCCTTTTCGGCGATCGTCGCGATCACGTCGTCGGCCTCGACGCCGGGCACCGAAACGACGGGCCAGCCGAGGTCCTTCAGAATGCCGTGAAGCGGTTCGATCTGCACGCGCAGGTCGTCGGGCATCGGCGGACGGTTGCTCTTGTACTCGGGGAACATCTCGTGGCGGAAGTTCTTCCCCTGCGCGTCGAAGATGATGACGGCGTGATCGGGCTTGGCAAGCGCCCAGACCTTGCCGAGCATGCCCAGAAAGCCCCGGACGGCCCCCGTCGGCTCGCCCGAACTCGTGCGAAGGTCGGGAAGGCCGTGAAAGGCGCGGAAAAGATAGTTGGAGCCGTCGATGAGAAGAATCTTGGACATGTTGGAAGTCGTTGCTGCAAATGTATGAATGGGCCGTAAAAACCGGCTGCCGTAAGAATAGCCGAAAAAGCCGTCCGCCACGGCGAAGCCAGAGACGCATCCATACATGCGGACACACTTCGCCTGTCGCCTCTGAACGCCTCGCCGTGGCACAATTGGACTGACAGGGCCGCGATGCGCCGCAGGAGGTCTCGCAGGCGCATTCCGACCATTCATGGGCCTGACGCCCGCCGGCCCTGCCTCCCTTCACCGCGCCGCCGCTTCCGCGAAGCCCATGACGAGCGGCGCAAAGGATTAGCCATGACAAAAACCAGAAACTGCCTGTCCGCCCTCTGTCTCATCGCCGTTTCGACCGCCGCCTGCGCGGCTCCTTCGGCTCCGAACGACGCGCCGCCCCCGTACGCGGGCGACGTGAAGGTCGAGAAGCCCGCTCCGCAGTCCGGACCCGCAGCCCGCAAGCCGTCCGCCGAGGAGGCCAACCCGCTCCTTCCGAGCAAGGCCGACATGGAGAAGGCCCGCGAGGAGCGCGCCCACGGCCATCTGCCGCCCAAGTTCGACCGCCAGACCAAGATCGAGGAGGTCCGTGACGAAAACAACCGCGTCACCGAATACGTCGTGACGCCGGGCACCACCCAGATCCCCTATCGCATCGAGAACAGGGCCGAACGTCCGATCGACTCCTCGCCTGCGGGCAACTCCAAGAGCACGCTCGGCACGACCAAGTTCATCGAACTCGGCTGGTAACCGCATCCCTTTATGGCACAAGCATTCAATTACGCTGACGGCCTGCGTTGGTTCGGCGAGGGCGTCCGCGCCCTCAGGAACCGGCCGCTCGGGCTCGTCGGCATCGTCGTCTTCTACGTCCTCATAAGCGGCCTGCTCTCGGGCCTGCCCGTCGTGGGCACGATCCTCGCAGGCGTCTGGATGCCGTTCGGAGCCGTGCTCACGGGTTTTGCCGCCCGCGAGGCGCTCGCAGACAGGCTTCCCGGATACGCACCGCTTCTCGCCGCCTTCAGGAAGCAGGGCATGCGCCTGCACCTCATCGCCGTGGGCCTCATCAGCGCCGGCGTGCTTGAGCTCGTCATGCTCGTCTTCCAGCTGCTTTCCGCCGACCAGATCGCGCAGTGGAAGATGGTCGAGGGGGAGATCGAACCCGAAAGCGTCGCGGCACACTTCCCGTCCGCAGGCGTTGCGGCGGCGCTTGTCCTCTACACTCCGCTCTTCATGGCGACGCTCTTCGCGCCGCTTCTCATTGCGGACGCGGGCCAGGGCGCGGGCAAGAGCTTCTTCTACTCCTTCTTCGGCATCCTGAGGAACTTCTCGGCCTGCCTCACGACGGCCGTCCTCCTCGTGCTGATGACGAGCGCGGCGGTATTTCTCACCGTCGGTGCGGGCCTTGCCGCCGGGCTCGGCGGCGCCACGACCTACATCACGCCGATCATCGCGATCCTCGTCACGACGATCGCTCAGGCCTGCGTCTGGCCGATGTACCGCGATCTCTTCGGTCCGAAAAACCTCTTCGAGCGTCTCGACTGAGTCCGCCTGAGCTCATTGTCGACCCTGTCGACATCATCAAGGAAGGCCGCGTCACCGCGGCCTTCTTCACATCCTCACGCCTCGAGCCCCTCAAAAAGCGAGGGCTGTCCGTCGTCCCTCTGCGCGGGCGATCCCACGGCAAGCCCCAGCAGCCTGACGCCGCCCTTCGGAATCTCCATGCCCGCCAGAAGCCTGCAGGCATCCTCCGCCAGCCTCGTCATGGCGTTCGCATCATAGGGAACCTCGGCCGCCACCGAGCGCGTGCGCGTCGTGAAGTCGTGGCTTCTCACCTTGAGTGAAAGCGTGCTTCCTGCAAAGTCCGCGCGGCCGAGCCTGAAGGCAAGCTCGGCGGCAAGCTCTCCGATGATCCCCCTCAGGCGCACGGGATCCCTGACGTCCCGCTCAAAGGTCCTCTCGCACCCGACGCTCTTGCGAACGCGGCTCGACCTCACGGGCCTGTCGTCGATCCCGCGCACGAAGCGGTAGAAATCGTAGCCAGACTGTCCGAAGTGGCGCATCAGATCGGAGAGCGGCACGGCTCGGAGTTCAGGCGCCGTTCTGATGCCGAGCGCATGGAGTCTGGCGGCCGTGGCGGGGCCCACGCCCCAGAAGGCCTCTACGGGCAGGCGGTCGATGAAGTCGATCGCCCTTTCGGGATGGATCGTGCAGAGACCGTCGGGCTTTCGCCAGTCGGAAGCGACCTTGGCGAGGAACTTGTTGTAGGAGACGCCGGCGCTCGCCACAAGGCCGAGCTCCTCGCGGATCGCGCGCTTGATGGCGACCGCCACCTCGACGCCGAGGGCGAGCCCCTGCTTGTTGACGGTCACGTCGAGAAAGGCCTCGTCAAGGCTGATGGGCTCGATCACGTCGGTATAGCGCCTGAAGATCTCGTGGATCTGACAGGAGACGGCCTTGTAGTGGCTCATTCGTCCCTCGACGAAGATCAGTTCGGGACAGAGCTCGCGCGCCCTCGAACTCGGCATGGCGCTGTGCACGCCGAAGCGCCTCGCCTCGTAGCTTGCCGTCGCAACGACGCCGCGCCCCTGAGCGTGTCCGACCGCGATCGGGCGTCCCCGAAGCTCGGGGCGGTCACGCTGCTCGACCGAGGCATAGAATGCGTCCATGTCGACGTGCACGATCCTGCGCGAGACGTTGCGCACAAGCGTGAGGCCTTCGGCCCCGTTTCCTGCGGAAACGCATGCGGGAACTGACTGTGAAGCGGGAGGACGTGTTGCCATGGTCGTCATTGTCGGGAAAGGGGGATTTCGAACGACAGGATAAATCAGATCGCAGGGCCTCGAGGCGCCGTCTTCCTCCAAATTCCGTCTTTCGGACATGGTCTGCGGGTTGCAAAAGGACTACAATCTCTTTCTTACATTTCGTACCCTCAAATCCAAGGAGATTCCTTCAATGCCTCATGTTGTCTGCGAAGCCTGCATCGGCTGCAAGCGCACCGACTGCGTCGACGTCTGCCCTGTCGACTGCTTCCGCGAAGGCCCGAACTTTCTCGTGATCGACCCCGACGAATGCATCGACTGCGCCGTGTGCATCCCCGAATGCCCGGAAGCAGCCATCTTCGCCGAAGAGGACGTCCCTGAGGATCAGCAGGAATTCATCGCGCTCAACGCCGAGCTCGCCCGCGAATGGCCCTCCATTACGCGCCGCAAGCCCTACCCTGACGACGCCGACCAGTACCACGGCGTCAAGGGCAAGCTGAAGTTCCTCAAGCGCTGACAAGCGCTGGCAATGGCGGCTCTTGCGAAGGGCCGCCATTTTTTTCATCATCTTCCACCCGGAGGCTGCCGCCATGCAGACCGTCAAGCTCACGAGCCGCCGCGAAGTCGCGCCCGCCGTTTACGAACTCCTCTTCACCCGTCCCGAGGGCTGGACCTTCGATGCGGGGCAGTTCGCCCGCATCGGCCTTGCCGCCGACGGCGACGAGCCCGTCTTCCGCGCCTACTCGATCGCAGGCTCGCCCAAAGCCGAAGGCCTGCGCTTTCTCGTGAAATCCGTCGAAGGCGGCGCACTCTCACCCCGCCTGTGCGCCCTCAATCCGGGCGACGAAGTCCTGCTCGACGGCGAAGCCCAGGGGAACCTTCTCCCCGCCCGCATTCCGGGCGGCGACACGGTCTGGATGCTCGCGACGGGCTCCGGCCTTGCGCCCTTCATCGCCATGACGGGCGACGAAGGCACGCTTGGCGCCTGGAAAAAGCACATCCTCGTCATTGGTGCTCGCACCCGTGAGGAGGTCGACCGCCTGGCCGCCTACGCCGAGAGCGAGGCTCGGATTCCGCTCACGATCCTCACGGCCGCCTCCCGCGAAGCGGGCGAACTCACGGGGCGCATTCCCGCGCTCATCGAATCGGGTGCCCTTGAAGCGAAGGCCGGTGCCGCTTTCACGCCCGAATCCGCCCGTCTGCTCCTGTGCGGCAACCCCGACTTCATCCGCGAGACCCGCGCCCTCATGAAGGCCCGCGGCATCGTATCGCCGCGTCTGGGCAAGCCGGGCCAGCTTCTCGTGGAATCCCTTTGGTAAGCAACCATTCCCCCCGCCAGACCCATGACTACGCTTGAGGAAATCGACGACCTGCTCCCGCAGACGCAGTGCCGCCAGTGCGGCTGCGACGGGTGCCTCGCATATGCCCGCGCCATTCTTGAGGAAGGCGCGGCCATCAACCGATGCGCGCCCGGCGGTGCGGAGGGCATCGCCCGTCTTGCCGCCGCCACAGACCGCCCCGTCGTGCCGCTCGATCCCGAATACGGACGCGAAGTGCCCTTCGCCGTCGCACGCATCCGCGCGCGTGACTGCATCGGTTGCGCCTGGTGCATCCGCGTCTGTCCGACCGACGCCATTGCAGGCTCTCCCAAGCACCTGCACGGCATCGTGGAGGAGCGTTGCACGGGCTGCGCGCTCTGCCTGCCAGCCTGTCCCATGGACGCGATCGACATGGTCGAAAACGGAAGGACGTGGACGCTGGAGGATGCGCACAGGGCGAGAGAGCACCATCGGAATGCCGCAGCCCGCCGCGAGCGCCTCGAGGCCGAGGACCTCGCCCGACTCGACGCACTCCGAAAGCCTGCGGCTGAAAAGGCCGCCGGCGGCCCCTCCGCGCTTATCGCGGACATCATGGCTCGAGCCCGCCGTGCAAACGCCGGCGACAACAGAGGAGGACTGACATGATCAAGGCTGCAGACCGCGGCGCATTCATGGCGGCGCTCGCCGCCGCGCACCCGAATCCCGAGAGCGAACTCAACTGGACGACGCCCTTCGAGCTTCTCGTCGCCGTCGTGCTCTCCGCACAGGCGACCGACAAGGGCGTCAACATCGCGACGGCCAGACTCTTTCCTGTTGCGAACACGGCCGAGCAGATCGCCGCACTCGGCGTCGAGGGCCTCACGCCCTTCATTCAGACGATCGGCCTCTACCGCAACAAGGCCAAGAACGTCGTGAGACTCTCCGAAATCCTTCGCGACGAATACGCGGGAGAGGTGCCCGAGGACTTCGACAAGCTCGTCGCCCTGCCCGGCGTGGGCCGAAAGACGGCCAACGTTGTCCTCAACGTCGCCTTCGGACACCCGACGATCCCCGTCGACACGCACATCTTCCGCGTCTCAAACCGCACGGGACTCGCCAAGGGCAAGACACCCGACGAAATTGAAACCAAACTCGAGAAAATCATTCCCGACGCCTACAAGCACGAGGCTCACCACTGGCTTCTTCTTCACGGCCGATACTGCTGCAAGGCCCGCTCGCCTGAATGCGAACGCTGCCCCGTCGCGCAGTGGTGCAACGCCCCCGAGAAAAAGAAGCGCCTTGCCGACTTCGGATCCCCCTCGAAGTCAGAGTGATTCCCGTTTTCCAGCGCCTATGCAGTTTGTCCTAGCGGCTTTTCCCTAGACGGCATGACATAGACGTAGAGAGGTCGAAATAACCCCTTCGGATGACGCCCGGACGATGTCCGGGCGTTTTTTGTCTGCCTAAAATCACATGAAGGCGACAGGCCCTCGGACGGCCGCCCCCGAACCGAAAACCTCGAATTCGAACATTCAGTTGAAAACAGGAAAAGCATCATGACAAAGAGCTGCACATGCCACCAAACCCCGACGCCCTCCTACAGCCAGATCGGCAAGCCCAAGGAAAGCTCGGTGATCGGCGAGATCCTCGCCCTCGCCGCCCGTCCTGAAGTGATCAGCTTCGCCGGCGGCCTTCCCTCCGCCGAAGGCTTCCCGGTCAAGGCCATCAAGGATGCGGCCGATTGGGTTCTGGAGACGTGTCCGCAGGTGGCTCTGCAGTACTCCGCCGTGGGCGGCATGCCCGCACTTCTCGAAGCCATCGCCAAAATCGAGACCGACCACGGCGTGCCCACGACGCCCGACGAAGTCATGATCGTCTCCGGCTCCCAGCAGGCCCTCGACATGATCGCCCGCGTCTTCACCGACGAGGGTGACAAGGTCCTCGTCGAAACGCCGACCTACATGGGCGCTCTCTATGCATTCGAGCTCTGCAAGCCGAAGTTCGTCAGCCTGCCGACCGACGATGAGGGCCTCAACCCCGACCTGATCGACGACCGCGTCGCGGGCGCCAAGTTTGCCTACGTGATGCCCACCTACCAGAACCCGACCGGCCGCACGATCAGCGAGGAACGCCGCCGCAAGCTCGCCGAAAAGGCCCGTCAGTACGACTTCTGGCTCATCGAGGACAATCCCTACGGCGAGCTCTACTACGCAGAGCGTCCGCCTGTCTCCCTGCGAGCCTTCGCACCCGAGCGCACGCTGCGCCTCGGCACGATGTCCAAGGTGCTCGCCCCCGGCTTCCGCCTCGGCTACATCTGCGGTCCCAAGCACGTCCTCAACGCCCTCAAGCAGATGAAGACCTCCATGGACCTGCACACGAGCACCTACACCCAGCTCATCACCGCCCGCGTGCTCGACCAGGACCTCTTCAGCGAACACCTCCCCGCCGTCCGACGCCTCTACGCCGAAAAGGCCAAGGTCATGCTCGACAGCCTCGAGGAGTTCATGCCCAAACACCCCGAAGTCAGCTGGACGAAGCCCACGGGCGGCATGTTCATCTGGCTCAACCTCCCGAAGAACGTCGACTCCGCCGACCTGATGAAGAAGGTCCTCGCGTCCGACGTGCCCGTCGGCTTCGTGCCCGGCGTAGCCTTCTACACGGACAATCCCGAGGTCAACCACTGCCGACTCTCCTTCGTGACGGTCCCGTCCGAGAAGATCGTGGCGGGCATCAAGTCCGTCGCCGAAGCGCTCAAGACCTTCCTCTGAGATTTTCCCGATCTTTCTCCCCGACACAGGCGGCGCACGCTCAAGACGTGCGCCCGCTCCGCCGCCAAGGGCCTGACAGGCATCGACCGTCAGGCCCTTTCACAGTGCGCCCCGCATGGGCGATCTCTACAGGGTGAAAGTCCCGAAGGCAGGGTGCGGTCACCAAGCCTCTAGCCGACGGCAAGGGTGTCCATCGTGAGGTGGAATCTGAAGGAAGCCCAAGGCAAAA
>ENA-OQHN01000212-OQHN01000212.1-human-gut-metagenome-genome-assembly--contig:-NODE-212-length-22449-cov-8.483424_pt1 | contig 22449 bp, 19 predicted proteins | sample MGYA00242564_ERZ504721 | MGnify/ENA primary metagenome ERZ504721 (study PRJEB26092, sample SAMD00036212) | human gut metagenome | host: Homo sapiens | study: EMG produced TPA metagenomics assembly of...
CCTCCGCCACGATCGTCTACCGCCTCGGCACCTTCGCCGGAAAACCCGACGTACTCGATCGTCGCCATCGCCCTCTCCGTCGCCATCCTGGCAGGCATGCTCCTCTGGATGCGCACCTTCGCGAAGAAGAACGGCGGCAAGGGCCGCAAGGTGATCCCGATCTACGCCACGCGATGATCCGTGCCGCCGTCAGGCTCCGCCCTGACGGCAGCACGGCTCCCCAGGCCTTCCCGAAGGGCCGGCGGTCGCACGACCGCCGGCCCCTTTCCCCTGCATCCCGCCTTCCTCCCTCGCACGTCACGAAGTCGTCACAAAAGTCGCCTTCAGATGACGTTTCCATTGGTTTGCAAGTGTTTGTTAGATCGCCGCACGCGACGGCCGGGTTCCTGTCACCATTCAAGTCGCTGAGATGATGCTGTTCTCCGACGAGGACGCGAAAGTCGAAAGCCGCTGTTGGGAGTCCATTCGAAGCGCCTCACGGATCTTCGAGCTCGAGACAAGGCGGCCGGAGGCAGGAAATGCCAAAGTTCATCAAGGCAGTCGGGAAGCGTCCCCTCCGGGACGGGCCCCGAACGCGTCAGGCGGCAGGCGGATTCGTAAAGACGAGCCGCATGCACGCGGAATGCGGACGACGGATGCAACAAAATGCAACGTCGACTTGCATGCCCGTGAAAACCTTGATATAGTTAACTCTGTTGTGGTTGATGTGGTTCCTTGCGTATCAGACCGGAACTTCGAAATCACGGGTCGCTGTTGGGAGTCCATTTGGGCAGCAGGTGTTGCAAGCTGCCGCAAGCCTGGATCAAGAAGCCGACGGTTTGAGACCACTCACCACAAGGCGCGGGACATGTTGAAGAACGTGTCCCTTTTTTATTGCACGCTGACTGAAGGCCGATTCCGACTCGCGGACCGGCCTTTTTTTTGTTTTGCGCCCCTGCTTTTCTCATCAGGCCTCTCTCCGGGCCTTCTTTCCACCGGCTTCAGGCCTCTCTTGGTCCGCGCGCCTTCGGCGCTAAAATGTCCCTACGCAATACTGCTTAGAACGACGCCGTCCGGTTCTCCCTTTCCGGGCGGCCTTCAACTGTTTGGAGAGACTTTCATGCAATTCGTCGACTTCGCCCCGGTCAAGCTTGTTTTCGGTCCCGGCAGGCTCGAGGCCCTTCGCACCGAGCCCCTGCCCGGCACCAGGGCCCTGCTTCTCACCTCGAACGGCCGCTCGATGGAGCGCATCGGCGCGCTCGCGCGCGTCACCGCCATGCTCGAGGAACGTGGCGTTGCCGTGGTTCACATGGGCGTCGTCGAACCCAATCCGACGGTCTCGACCGTCATGAAGGTGGCGGCCCGCATGAAGGACGAGAGATGCGACTTCCTCGTCGCGCTGGGCGGCGGCTCCGTCATGGACTGCGCAAAGATCTCGGGCCTCATGGCGACGAATCCCGGCGAGCTCTGGGACTACGTCCAGGGCGGCACCGGCGGGCGCAGGGCCTTCGAGCATGATCCGCTTCCGCTCGTCGCGATCACGACGACCGCGGGCACCGGCAGCGAAGTCGACGCCGGCGGCGTCATCACCAATCCCGAAACGAGGGAGAAAGTCGGCATCGGCCACCCGGGCTGCTTCCCGAAGCTCGCTATCGTCGACCCCGAACTCATGGTCTCCGTTCCGCCCGCCCTCACCGCCTACCAGGGCTTCGACGCGCTCTTCCACGCTGTCGAAGGCTACGTGGGCAAGCGTCCGAACTTCATGAGCGACATGTATGCGCTTGAGGCCGTCCGCCATCTCGCCGCGTGGCTTCCCAAGGCCGTCGCTGACGGCACCGACATCAAGGCCCGCGAGCACGTCGCCTTCGCCAACACCATGGCGGGCTTCGTCATGACGACCACGCGCCTCACGAGCCACCATGCGATGGAGCACGCGCTCTCGGCCTTCCATCCCGAACTCCCGCACGGCGCAGGCCTCATCATGCTCTCGATGGCCTACTTCGGCCACATGGTCGCCGTGGGCGCACAGTCCGAACGCTTCATCGCGCTCGCCAGGGCCATGGGCGTCGAGGACGCCGTGCAGCCCTCCGACTTCCTGAGCGCGCTCTCGCGTCTCATCTACGACTGCGGCATGCAGGACCTGAAGATGAGCGACTGGGGCATCACGTGCGAGGAGCTGCCCGCCATGACCGAAGTCTGCCGCTCTGCAGGCGCCCACGCCTTCGGGCAGGACGCGAACTACCTCACCTTCGAAGACACGCTCGCCGTGTACGAAGCCGCCTTCCGCTAAGAAGAGGGCCTCATGTCGAGTCTCTTCGCGCTCTTTCTCGTCACGAGCCTCGCGAACATCCTGACGCCGGGGCTCGGCGTCGTGATGATCATCACGCTCGCCGCCGAGTACGGGTGGCGCCGGACCATGTCGGGCGCCTTCGGCACGGCGCTCGGCATCGCGTTCCTCTTCATCGCGGGCATGTCCGGCGTGGGTGTCATCGTCGCCTCGAGTCCCATGCTCTTCGCGGCGATCAAGCTCCTCGGCGCCTGCTTCCTCATCTCGCTGTCGGTCAAGACCTGGCGGAAGGTCCCGCCGAAGATCGTGATCGATGCGCCGGGCGTGCAGGTGCCCGACAACGCCGGCGAGGGGCTCTTTTCGAAGTGCTTCATCCTCGCCGTCACGAATCCGCAACCGATGATCTTCTGTGTCTCGCTCATGCCGCAGTTCATCGACCCGGAGATCGCCTACGTCCCGCAGGTAACCTTCATGATCGCGGTCTACGCGCTGATGGTCTTCGTCTGCATGATTTTTTACGCGCTCATCGCCGACCGCATGCGCGTCTTCCTCGCAAGGGGCAGCGGCCCGAAGCTCATGAACAAGGCGAGCGCCGTGATCTTCATGCTGCTCGCCTGCTGGGTGCTCTGGAACACGGCGCAGCCGTTCCTCTGAGACGCCCACAAAGAGGTGTTTCCAAAGGCGCCCGCCTTTGGCACAATGCTCACTTGAATGTCCAGCCCGGCGCATTCCGCGTCCGGGCCGCTCCAATTTGAAGATACGCACACCTCATCATGCTTGAAGGCATCGTCCTCGGCCTCTTCGCCGCCGCCATCCTCTCCTGCGCACTCACGGGCCATACGGTCATCTGGGCACTCATCGCAGGCTTCTTCCTCTTCTCGGGCTACGGGCTCTTCCGCGGACACGGCCTCAAGGCGCTCGCCGCCATGGCCTCGAAGGGCGTGCGCACCATCATGGGCATCGTGATCGTCATGGCGCTCATCGGCATGCTCACGGGCTCGTGGAGGGCTTCGGGCACGATCGCCCGTCTCGTCACGGATGCGGCGGGCTTCATCACGCCCGAATGGGGACTTCTTGCGGCCTTCCTTCTCAACGGTCTTCTCTCCACGCTGACGGGCACGGCCTTCGGCACGGTCGCGACGATGGGCGTCATCACCGCCACGATGCTCGACGCCATGGGCGTGAGCCCGCTCCTTTCGGGCGGCGCCATTCTCGCGGGCGTCTTCATGGGCGACAGGTGTTCCCCCGTCTCGACGAGCGCCGCGCTCGTCGCCGTCGTCACGAAGACGAACCTCTACACCAACCTGAAGCTGATGGTGAAGACGAGCGTCGTGCCGCTTCTGGCCGCATGCGCCGTCTATGCGGCCATCGGCCTTCTCAATCCCGGCAGGGATGCCGGCATCGACGTCACGGGCATCTTCCGCAGCGCCTTCTCGCTCCACTGGACGACCTATCTGCCCGCCGTCGTGCTCCTCGCACTCATCTTCCTGAAATTCTCGATCCGCCTGACCATGGTGGCCAGCACGCTCGCTGCGGTCCTGCTGTGCGCGTTCGTCCAGGACATGCCCTGGCGCACGATCGGCGAGACGCTCGTGCTGGGCTTTGCGCCCGAGGACCCGGGGGTGGCGAAGATGCTCGCGGGCGGCGGCCTCGTCTCGATGCTCCCCGTCTGCGCGATCATCCTGATCTCCTCGACCTATTCGGGCCTGCTCGAGGGCACGGGCCTCATCGCCCGTCTCAAGGGACTGCTGCCCGGCGTCGCGCGCCGCCTAACGCCCTTTGGCGCCGTCCTGACGACAGCCGTCGTCACCTGCGGCATCGCCTGCAACCAGGCCCTGCCCGTGATGCTCACGAACCAGCTCTGCGACGAGGTCCGCCCCGACCGCCAGAAGATGGCGATCGACCTTGAGAACACCGTCATCGTGATCGCGCCGCTCATCCCGTGGTCGATCGCGGGCGCCGTGCCCATCGCCTCGGTCGGCGCACCCGCGGCCTGCGTGCTCGCGGCGTTCTACCTCTGGTTCCTGCCGCTCTGGCAGTGGATCCTCGCATTCGTCGAGCGTGCGCGGCAGACTCGCGGAGCCTGATCCAGACGACCTCTGAAGCCGCCGGACTCAAAAAAGCAAAAAAATGGAGCACGTTTCAGCGCTAAGAAACGTGCTCCAAATCGTACTACATGTCTGTACGTTGTCTGACTGGTCTACATGCGGCCCAAACGCACAGTAGTAGGACCGCCCCTCAGTCGACCAGGTATAGCTCCATTGGCGGAAGCGGTGGGATTCGAACCCACGAAGGGTTGCCCCTCGCTGGTTTTCAAGACCAGTGCATTCAACCACTCTGCCACACTTCCGACGCCAGACAAGTTTCGCATTCTACAGAAGTAATGAAAAAAAGTCCACAGGCATCGCCTGTTCCGGCAAAAGCGGAAAAAACGTTCTCAGCGCCCGCCTCGACGCTCCGAAGCGGGCCTGTCGGCGAGATTGGGCCTGTCCGCGGGCGCTCCGAGCAGACTCGCTTCGGACCTGAATTCGAAGCGCACGAGCGTGTCGTCGTGGGCGAGTTCGTCGCAGAAGCGGATGTCCATGCCGAGCGCGCCCGTGAAGACGAGCTCCCCGTCGAGCCAGACGAGCGGAAGGTCGGCGCGTTCGAAGGCGGGCACGCCCGCCTCGGCGAAGAGGTCCTTGAGGTACTTCGACGGACGGTTTGGCCAGAGCTTCATTCTTTCGGCGCCGCGGCGGGCGCGAACCTCGAGGGTGCCATCGCGCAGGCGCCTCGCGCTCACGCCGCACTCTCCGGGCAGGCACGGAATGACGGCCAGAGAGCCGTTCCAGCCGGGAAGCGCCAGCGTGTCGCCGCCTTCCCAGACGAGCACCGCATCGCGCGTATCCTCCGACCGTCTGGGCGAGACATCACGGATGACGAGAAGGTCGCCCCACCTGCGCATCTCCTTGGAGCGCACCTGAAGCGCAAGCTGCGAGTCGGCGTGGCTCTGCCTCACCTGCCTGAGCCCCTCCTCAAGACGCGCTCGGGTGGGCAGCTGCATGCCTTCCTCCTGCATCCAGGTGCGCAGGCACCAGGCCTGACGGGCGGGGATCAGCCTGAGAAGCGCGGGAATGCGCAGGGCGTGCGGATTCGCCTCGTCCCTGCACCGCGCAAGATCGTCGAGCGAAACGGAGCGGAGCACCTCGGCCGCCTCGGCCGTGAGCGAAACGGCGCGCGCCGCGGCCTGCCTGAAGCCCGGCCGGATCTTGTCGAGAAGCGGCACGACCTCGCGGCGGATGCGGTTGCGCAGGTACTTCGGACTCCGGTTCGACTCGTCCTCGACGTAGCTGAGCTTCACGCTTCGGGCGTACCTGTCGATGTCGGCGCGAAGCACGCCGCTCCAGGGGCGCACGAGCAGAAGCGGCGGCGCGCTTCTCGAGGCCGCAAGTCCAGGGATCACGAGCTCGCGCGTCTGCGGAAAGGCGGCGAGTCCTTCGGGCCCCGCGCCGCGCATCCACTGCATGAGGAAGGTCTCGATGCGGTCGTCCTCGTGATGCGCCGTCAGCACGACGTCATAGGCCTCCTCGCGTGCAAAGCGCGCAAGCGCCCTGTAGCGGACCTCGCGGGCCGCGGCCTCGACGCCTTCGCCCGTCTGCCTGACCGTCACGCGCACGGGCGTGAACGGAATGCGCCTTGCCTCGCACTCGGCGCGGCAGTGCGCCTCCCAGTCGTCCGCATTGGGCGAGAGGCCGTGATTGACGTAGACCGCATGCACGCGGGCGATGAGAAACTGGCGCGGACGATGAAAGAGCTTCTCGACGACGTCAAGGAGCGCCATGGAGTCGCGCCCGCCCGAAAGCGCCACGACGACGCGCACGGGATTGAGCGGCCGGAGCGAGAATTCGTCCCCCTTGACGCCGAGAAGCGTTTCGGCCGCATCGGAGAGCGCGTCGTAGACGAGCTGCGTCAGACGCTCGGCGAGCGCCTTCGAGGGGCGCGGCGCGGACTTGCGGGCTGGGGCTTTTCTGGGAGCGTCGGACATGGGCGGACTGGAGGGACTCAAAGGGCCGTGAAAAACAAAGCCGTCATTGTACTGCGGCGGGCGACACGAACGGGAAGAAATCCAAAAAAGGCACGTCCTCCATGGAGAAACGTGCCTTTTTTGAGACGGGCGGGACGGTGAGGTCCGCTTATTCGGCCTTTTCCGCTTCAGCGGCCTTCGCTTCTTCGGCGGCAGGCCTGGCCTTCACGGACTTCGCGGCCTGTGCGGCCTTCTTGGCGCACGGGCAATCGCAGGGATCGGCCTTGGCGTCGGGTTGAGCTTCAGGCGCGGCGGCGGGAGCCTCGGGCTCGGGAACCTCCTCAGCGAGGCGCTCGAAGCGGCCGTAGCCCTCGAGCCTCTCGGCGCGGCGTGCGAGCAGCGTCGGCATGTCGTGCTTCATGAGGACGCGAAGCTCGTCGACGAGAGCCTTCTTGAGGGTGGTCGCCATGAGCTTGGGATCGCGGTGGGCGCCGCCGAGCGGCTCGGAGAGCACGCGGTCGACGAGGCCGAGCTGCGAGAGGCGCGGGGCCGTCAAGGCGAGCGCCTCGGCGGCGCGCGGGGCCTGGCCGGCGTCCTTGAAGAGAATGGACGCGCAGCCCTCGGGACTGATGACCGAGTAGGTCGAGTACTGAAGCATCATCACGGTGTCGGCGACGGCGATCGCGAGCGCGCCGCCAGAGCCGCCCTCGCCAATCACGCAGGAGACGATCGGCACGTTGAGGGTGGACATCGCGTAGATGTTGTGGCCGATGGCCTCGGACTGGCCGCGCTCCTCGGCGTCGATGCCGGGATAGGCGCCCGGGGTATCGACGAAGGTGATGACGGGCAGGCCGAACTTCTCGGCGAGCTTCATGAGGCGCAGGGCCTTCCTGTAGCCCTCGGGACGGGCCATACCGAAGTTGCGGCGGGTGCGCTCGCGCAGCGTGCGGCCCTTCTGGTTGCCGATCACGATGACGTTCATGTCGGCGAGGCGGGCGAGACCGCCCACGATCGCCTCGTCGTCCGCAAAGGCGCGGTCGCCGTGGAGCTCCTGGAAGTCCGTGAACATCATGTCGATGTAGTCGAGCGTGTACGGGCGGTTCGGATGGCGCGCGACGAGCGACATCTGCCAGGGCGTGAGGTCCGCGTAGACCTTCTTCAGAAGCTCGCGGGACTTGTTCTCCAGCTGCGCGACTTCGGCGTCGATCGAGACGGCGACGGCGCTCTCGGAGGTGTTCTCGGCAAGCTCCCTGAGCTCGTCGACCTTCTTCTCGAAGGCCTCGATGTCGTGTTCAAATTCAAGAAAAACGCGTTTTGCCATGATGGTCGATAAGTCCTGAAATGGGTCCGTGGAACTCAGATGCGGCGCCAGGTCGTGCCCTGCGGGCCGTCCATGAGCACGATGCCCTCGTCAAGGAGGGACTTGCGGATTTCGTCGGCGCGGGCGAAGTTCTTCGCCTTCTTGGCCTCGCGGCGTTCCTCGATCAGGGCGTTGATGCGGGCCTCGTCGGCATCGGAGGCGCCGCCCTTGAGGAAGTTCTCGGGGTCAAGCTGCAGGATGTTGAGCACGGCGCCCAAGCCCTTGAGCTGGCGCACGAGGACCGGATCGCCCGTGCGGTTGATCTCGGTGGCGAGCTCGAACATCGCGGCGATGGCGAGCGGCGTGTTGAAGTCGTCGTCCATCGCGGCCTTGAACTGGGCGGCGTACTTCTCGCTCCAGTCGACCTCGCCTTCGGCGGCCTCGCGGCCCTTGAGGGCCCCGTAGAGGCGCACGAGGGCCTTCTGGGCCTCCTCAATGAGCGCGCTCGAGAAGCTGATCGGGCTGCGGTACTGGCTGCGCAGCAGGAAGAAGCGGAGCACTTCGGCGCCGTTGCCCTCGCCGTAGGCGGCTTCGGTGTCCTTGAGGGCGTCGCGGATCGTCCAGAAGTTGCCGAGCGACTTGGACATCTTCTCCTCGTGGCCGGAGGCGTCGCGCACGCGCAGCGGACCCGAGTGCATCCAGACCTTGGCGAACGGCACGCCGGAGGCGGCCTCGCTCTGGGCGATCTCGTTCTCATGGTGCGGGAAGATGAGGTCGGGACCGCCGCCGTGGATGTCGAACGTGTCGCCGAGGATCTTGGCGCTCATGGCCGAGCACTCGATGTGCCAGCCCGGACGGCCGCAGCCCCACTTGGACTCCCACTGGGGCTCGCCCGGCTTGGCGCTCTTCCAGAGCACGAAGTCGAGCGGATCGCGCTTGCCGGCAGCCACGTCGACGCGGGCGCCCGACTGCAGGTCGTCGATCGACTTGCCGGAGAGGCGGCCGTAGTTCTCGAACTTGCGCACGGCGAAGTCGACGTCGCCGTCGGAACCCTGGTAGGCGTAGCCCTTCTGCTCAAGCTTCTCGATGAGGCCGAGCATTTCGGGGATGTAGTCGGTGGCGCGGGGCTCGTGCGTGGGCGCGAGGCAGCCGAGCGCGAGCATGTCCTCCTGCATCGCGCGGCCGAACTCCTCGGTGAGCTCGGTCGTCGTGATGCCGCGCTCGGCGGCGCGGCGGATGATCTTGTCGTCGACGTCCGTGATGTTGCGCACGAAGGTCACCTTCATGCCGGAGGCCTCGAGCCAGCGGCGCACGACGTCGAAGGCCACGAAGGTGCGGCCGTGGCCGATGTGGCAGTAGTCGTAGACCGTCACGCCGCAGACGTACATGCGGACGTGGTTGGGTTCGAGCGGGGCAAAGGGGGTCTGCGTGCGGCTGAGCGTCGAATAGATCGAAAGTGCCATGGGTGAGGAGTCCTTCTACTCTTATATATAGGCGTCTGCGCGCATGAAGGCGCGTGCGCAGGGGCGGGATGCGCCCCGCGCTTGCATGCGTGCGTCCTGCGGAGCCGTGAGACGGGAATCATCCGCCGTGAGGCCGCAGTGGGCTAAAATGTGGCGCAGACTGAAACATCGCTGCAGGAAGTATAGCCGTCCCGCCCCCTCGCTGCCGTCGCGAATCGAGCGCAAGCCGCTTTTTTGCGTGCGCCCTAGCCTCAAGCGGGGATGCCCGGTCATCCTTTCCGCCGACGCCCATCATCCAAGACAGAAGAGAAGATACACATGCGACGCCTCATTACCGCCGCGCTCCTCGCGCTCGCTCTCGGCTCCGCCCAGGCCGCCACCCAGATGGAGCAGCTCGCCAAGCAGATGCACCCGAGCGAATTCCCGGCCCAGATCGAAAAGCTTCTCAACAGCGGCAAGGCCGCCCAGGCGCTCGAGCTCGCCGACCTCGGCATCCGCAAGAATGAACGCAGCCCGCAGCTGCGCTTCATGAGGGCCGTGGCGCTCGAAAATCTCACCAGATCCGAAGAGGCCGTGCGCGAGCTCAAGCAGCTCATCATCGACTATCCCGAAATCCCCGAGCCCTACAACAACCTCGCCGTGATCGAGGCGGGTCTCGGCAACCTCGAGGAAGCCGTCGCGCACCTCAAGCAGGCCCTGCGCATCAACCCCGACTTCGCGCTTGCGCGCAAGAACCTCGGCGACGTGTATCTCGCGCTCGCCCGCGAGGCCTATGAGCAGGCCGTCGTGAAGCTTCCGAACAACCACGTCCTCGAGCGCCGCCTCAACACGCTCAAGAGCCTCGAGACCGCCCGCTGAGCCGGGCTGCGTGCAACCCAAAACCAAGACAGGCAAAAAATATTATGAAAATCCGCTCCCGTATCCTTCTTCCGCTCGCGCCCGCCCTTCTGGGCCTTCCCGGCGTCGTCCTCGCCGCCTCGCCCGCCCGCGACCCGCGCGTCGAGATCGTCACCGACATGGGCACGATCGTCGTGCAGCTTGCCCCGTCGCGCGCGCCCCGCACGGTCGAGAACTTCCTGCGCTACGTCCGCGAGGGCCACTACGCGGGCACGGTCTTTCACCGCGTGATCCAGGGCTTCATGATCCAGGGCGGCGGCTTCACCGCCGAGATGCAGCAGAAGCCCGTGCATGATCCGATTCCGCTCGAGGCCCGCGGCGGCCTGCCCAACGACAGGTACACGATCGCCATGGCCCGCACCTCCTACCCGCACTCCGCGACCGCGCAGTTCTTCATCAACGTTGCGGACAACAGCTTCCTCAACGCCTCCCAGGCCGCCGACGGCCAGGGCTACTGCGTCTTCGGCCGCGTCGTCAAGGGCCAGGACGTGGTCGACAAAATCGCCGAGGTCCGCACGGGCGTCAAGGCCGGCATGCGCGACGTGCCCGTCAAGCCCGTGACGATCGTCTCCGCGCGCGTGCTCTGAGACACGGAGAACGGCCCTCTCGCACAACCCTGCTTTGTGCGACAATACCCCATTGCCCGTCGCCCCGCGGGGCGGCGGATGTTTGAATGAATTACGTTTTTAGACTGACAAGACAATGATTCGCTTTACGACCAACAAGGGCGTGATCGACATCGAGCTCGATCACGAACACGCTCCCAAGAGTTCCGCCAACTTCGAACAGTACGTCCGCGACGGCTTCTATGATGGCACGATCTTCCATCGCGTCATCAAGGGCTTCATGATCCAGGGCGGCGGCTTCGAACGAGGCATGAAGGAGAAGGCCACCCGCGCCCCGATCGAAAACGAAGCCGCCAACGGTCTCAAGAACAACAAGTACACCATCGCCATGGCCCGTACGTCCGACCCGCACTCCGCGTCGTCCCAGTTCTTCATCAACGTCGCCGACAACGACTTCCTGAACCACACGGCTCCGAACCCGCAGGGCTGGGGCTACGCCGTCTTCGGCAAGGTCACGGCCGGCCAGAACGTCGTCGATGAAATCGCCCGCGTCCCCACCTCCACGCGCGGCTTCTACGGTGACGTGCCGGTTGATGACATTGTGATCGAAAAGGCCGAAATCCTCTGATAGAGCCCGCTCAACACGAGCCTCTGGGGCGCCGAGATGACACGTCCGGCGCCCTTCCGTTCATTTAGACTGGACAAATCCGCCATGGCAGACAAAAAGGTTCCGGCCCTCTGCGGCCTCAAGAGCGTGCCCGAGCTCACCAATCCCGTCATCATCTCCGACGTGCATCTTGCGGCCAACAAGCCCAAGACCATCATGGCGTTCCTGCGCTTCATGAAGAACGTCGCGCCGCGCTTTGCCGAACTCGTCATTCTGGGCGACCTCTTCGACTACTGGCTCGGCGACGACGCCACGCCCGAAGCCGACCCGATCATCGCTGAACTCAAGCTCTACTCCTCGACCGGCCGCCGCGTGCTCATCATGCAGGGCTCCCACGACGCCCTTCTGGGCGCCGACTTCGCCGAGTCCTGCGGTGCCGAGCTCATCGCCGACCAGATCGTCATTCCCGTCAACGGCAATCCGATCCTCTTCGCCTACGGCGATCAGTGGTGCGTCCGCGACCAGGTCCGCCAGGCCCGTCGCGCCGTGCTGCGCGACCCGATCTGGCAGGAAAGCCTCCTCGCCCAGCCCGCCCACGAGCGCGCCGCCGTCATTGACGAGGCCCTGAGGAAGTGCGCCACCGAAAACGAGGCTCCGAAGAACCCGCGCGACTTCGACGTCATTGAAAGCGCCGTCGCCGAATCGGCCCGCGCCGCAGGCGTCGAGCTCGTCATCCACGGCCACACCCACCACCCCGGCGCCCACGTCAACGCCGTCATCGAGCGCTGGGTGCTCCCCGACTGGGAGTTCGACCTCACCGAAACGAGCTGCAGGAGCGGCTACATCACCTTCATGCAAGGCGGCCGTCCGCAGATTCAGATGATGTGACGTCTGCGCCCGACCGTTCAGGAAGGGATCGACACCTCATGCCCGGACGCCGAAAGGCCTCCGGGCTTTTTCGTCTTCACGCGCGTCGTTCGTGAAAAAATCCGAACGTCCGCGCATTTTGCCGTAAAATGTCGCATATTCTCAAACAAGCCCGCTCGTCCGACAACCCCGCGGGACGAGCGGAACGACACAAGCACAAACGGAGAGACCCCTTGAGCAACCTCGAATGCAAGCACCGCCTCTACAAGAAGGTCGGCCTGATCGGCAAGGCCTTCAGCCATGAAGTCAGGCTCGAGCTCATCGAGCTCCTCTCCCAGTGTCCGCAGACCGTCGAAAAGCTTTCCGAGATGCTCGACGAGGACTACAAGAGCATCAGCGCGCACCTTCGCGTCCTCTATCGCGCGGGGCTCGTGACCTGCACCCGCAACGGCCGCTTCCAGCGCTACGGGCTTGCGAGCCCCAAGGTGGCGGCGCTTGCCGTCATGATCCGCGAGACAGCCGAGCAGAGCATCGCCGAACTGCCCTGTCTTGAGGCCGAAAGCGGCATTCCCAACGCCTCGCTCGGCATCGAGGACGCCGTCCACTACGCCTCCGAAGGCAAGCTCATCCTGCTCGACGTTCGCCCCGCGGAGGAATTTGCGGCGGGACACCTTCCCCACGCCGTCAACATGCCCATCGAAACGCTCGGCAAGCGCGTGCACGAGCTGCCCCGAGGCATGGCGCTCGCCGCCTACTGCCGCGGTCCCTACTGCTTCCTCGCGCACGAGGCGGCAGCCATTCTCGAAGCTTCGGGCCGACGCCTGCAGGTGATCCCCTCGGGCGTCATGGAGTGGTCGAGCAGGGGCGCCGAACTCGAGTCCGCCAGCCCCGAGGCAATCCCAGAAACGCCGCCGCGACGCGGCATCAGAACGAAGGCCTGAGGCCGACGGATCCCTGACGAAGGAGAAAATGACGAAAGCCCGCCGCTTGAACAAAGACGGCGGGCTTTTCCTTTGGGAGAGCGTGAATTTCAGAGTTCGCTCATCGCGTGCCTGAGCCTCAGTCCCGCGAGCACGGCGTCATAGTGCACGTACATCGCGTTCATGTCGCTCGAGAGCCTGAGCGTCTCCGCATCGAGCACCTCGGTGTGGGAGACGAGCCCGTGGCGGTAGCGCTCGCGCACGGCGCGCAGGTTCTCGTCGGCCTGCGCAAGGGCGCTCTGCGCGACGCCGAGGCGTTCGTCCGCCTCGTTCACGTTGAGCAGGCACTGCCTGACGGCGAGTTCGACGAGCGAGCCCGCCTCGGCCTTCTGATGCTCGAGCGCGGCGCGCTTTTTGCCGATCTCGGTGACGTTCGCAGCGCGCACGCCGCCGTCGAGGATGTTCCACTTCATCGTGACGCCGACCACCCAGCCGCGGTCGCGGGCGCGGTACGGATCGTCCTGCCTCATCCAGCCGCCGGTCAGGACCACCTGCGGGAGATAGGCGTCCTTTTCGGCCTTCGCCTGCGCGGCGAGCGCCGCGTCGGCGTGCCTGATGCCCTCGATGGCGGCGTTCTTTCTGACGGCGCACTCGACGAGCGCAGCCTCGCCGCCCTGAAGGACCTCGGGGAGCGCAGGCTCCTCAAGGCGGGCCTTGACGTCGAGCGGCCTGCCAATCTCGCGGTTGTAGGCGGACTTCGCGAGGCTGAGCGCATTCTCGCGGTCCGTGTCGATGAACACGCGCTGAAAGAGTATGCAGCCGTCGTTGTTGGAGGAAAAGCGCCCGATGATGGGCGCAGCCTCTCGGGAGGCGTGCCGTCCCGAATGCGCACCATCTGCCTCGATGCTGTCCGTCACCTGCTTGATCGCATGGTCGACCCCATGCCTGTAGAAGTCGATCTTGTCGGAAAAAATGGTAGTAGATCGCCGCCTGCGTGAAGCCGACCTCAAGCGCCACGTCGCGCATCGAAACGCCTGCATACCCGTTGCGGGCGAAAAACCTCAGCGCGACTTCAAAGGGAATGTCCGGATGCTTATTCCGAACGCCTCTTCGAAAGGCGAAGGGCATCGGCGGCCGAGAGGAAGGCGATGACGGCACCCCAGATCATGACGACGGGCGCGGTGGTCTCGGCGCAGGGCGCGTTCTCGACGGCGCACGGGCCGATGACGAAGGCGGCAGCGAGCGTGATGACGATGCCGAGCAGCATGTTCATGAGCTGGATGCCCGCCGCAAGGCCTGCGGACGAGAACTGCAGCATGACGCCCGCAAGGGCGCTCGCAAAACCGAGGACGGCCGTCATGCGCACGAGGTAGAAGCACGGCGCGGCGGCGTCCTTGTGAAACGGCAGGACGAACATGACGGCGATCGTGAGGCCGAAACCCACGAGCATCATCAGAAAGCCGGAGAGAAAGGCGGGACGCTTCATAGAAATTCGGCGCGGAAACCTCTGTCTTCAGACAGGGGAGGAAGCGCCGTCCTCCTTTCTAAGTTCGGTTAAACAGGTGCTTCTCTTTTCGAGAAGCGTGAGCTTCTTGTAGCTGATGCAGGAAGAAATTTTTACGCCGTCCAGCCTCCGGACATCGAAGTAGCCGGACGATCTTCGCCCGAAGATGAAGCCGGTTTGCCCAAGACATCTCACCTTGTCGAAGAGCCTGAAGTTCTTGACCAGATGCGGTGTTTGATTGAGCTTTCGGTATCCGATCTTCGTGCCGTCCTTAAGCGTTTTCGAGAGCACCGTACACTTGTGAATCTGACGGTTGTGCTTGCGCACCTGTCGCTGATGGAGGCAGACGCCTCTTCGGACGGCCTTGAGGTTCCCCGCGATGCAGTATGCATCGACGCAATGCGTCTTGGGAAGTCCCAGAGTGATGCGCGTGTTCTTCGTCAGATAGCCGTAGGTGTTCTCAACAGGCAAACCAGAATGCGCCTTGCGCATGCGATCGAGCAATGTCCAACGCATGATGCCCATGAAGGCTTCCGCCCTGAACGATTGAGCGCGCTTGACCTTCAACTTGATCTTCCCTGCGTGATAGGCCTTGTGGCAGGTCTCGCAGAGCGTAATCAGGTTGTTGGGCGCATCGCCGCCGGTTTGGCGGCTTTCGAGGTGGTGTACGTTGAGGATCTTGTCCTTCGCATGACCGTGACAGTGTTGGCAAACGTGACCGTCTCTAAAGAGAACGTATTCACGCACGTTCCAAAAGCCGAGCTGATCGCCCTGCTGATAGTCCGTGCCCTCGACATCCGGATGCTTGATCTTCTGAATGTCGAAGGACGCCGTCTCGATCACGATCTTGGTGACAGGCAGCAGTCCGCAGATCGCATCAATGCGCGACATGTGCGCCTGAATGCGGTTTTCGACGGACGGTGCAAGCCAGCCCTTGTGTTTCGATCGGACACGGTTCAAAAAGCGCGGCGCACGGTAGCGCGTCTTGCGCTGGCGGCGCTCACGACGCAGCGAGAGCCGGGCAGCCAGAAGCCCCGTGATGTCCTGTCGAAGTTCGACTTCGGACGCAAAGACCTCTTCCTTTTCCGTCGCAGCGGAAAGGCCGACATGCTTTGCGCCGGCGTCAACGCCCAGTGTCACGCTCTGCTTCGTTTCACCGGTGGCGATTCGAAGTTGAATCGTGAACGGCGTTCGTCGCCTCACCACGGCCTTGCCTGCCTTGAGCAGATGCCTCGCCTTTGCAGGCGAGCACGGCATCAAGGGCCGGCCGCGCATGTTCAAAACAAATACTTTCAAAGCATCTCCTTTGCAGATACCCGCAGGCTCCGCTTACACGGCCCGAAGGCCGGTTGACATCCTTCGCCAATGTTGGAAGGGGTTTAGTGCCTGCAACACCGCTCCTACCTCTCGGAGCTTTTAATCACAGGCCGCAGAGCGTGGAACTAGGATGTACATCCCACGGTGCCTGTACATCCCCAACCAACGTAGCGCCTCTCGAAAGAGGGGCGCTGAGGCTAGTCAATGAGGCTAGTCAATAAAGACTCTTTCAAGCCTCTGTCTTCAGACAGGGGTTATTGACGTTGAATAAGACTCCAGTGAATTCGGTGCGGGATGCGGGAAGGCGAATTCTACCCGTCCCGCCCCCTCGGCTCAAGCCCTCGATCACCCCTTGCTGCCGGGGATACCGGGCGGGCGCGGGCGGCCCGTGCGGTGCATGTCACCGTCCTGCATCAGGTGGACCGCATCGTTGAGGGTGCCCGTGTGCACCGTGGCGGGGAGGCTTCTCTCGAGCTGCGGCGACTCGTCGGCCTGCTCCTCGCCGCGCCTCTCGACCACCTCGCGGGCCACGCGACCGTTGCCGCCCGACTCGTAGATGCTGACGGTCTCGGGGCCCATGTCGGCGATGACGGAGACGTCCTTCATCTGGGAGGGGATCGTCATCGTGAACTTCACGCCCCGCGAGCCGTTGCGTGCAACCGTGATGTTGCCCGCATGGCGCTCGGCGATGTTGGCGACGATCGAGAGCCCGAGGCCCATGCCGGCCTCGCCCTTGCTCGTCTGCAGCGGCTTGAAGAAGCGCGAGAGCTGCTCGTCCGAGATGTAGGGACCGTTGTCGCCCACCGTCAGGATCCAGGTGTGCTCGTCGCTCGGATAGAGGCAGACCTCGATCTTCGGATCGGAAATGCCCGAAATGGCGTCGGCGGCGTTCTTGAGGAGGTTGAGCACCACGAGCTCGATCTCCCAGCCGTCGACCTCGGCCATGCTGTGCGGATGCATGCGCACCGTCAGCTCGGCGTCGGTCGTGCGCGAGCGCCTGAAGGTCTGGATGGCGTTCTCGATGATGATCGAGAGGTCGGAGACCTTGCGCGGCGGATAGTCGTGCTTGGCGTAGGAGCGCACGCGCTCGACGATCTTGCTCGCGCGTTCGGCCTGCAGGACGATCTCCCTCAGGGCGAGCTCAAGCTTCTCGCGCTCGACGTCGCCGCGCCCGAGGCGCCTCAGAAGGCCGTTGCCGTAGTTGGTGATGGCGCCCAGAGGCTGCTTGAGCTCGTGCGCGATAATGGTCGACATCTGACCCACGATGCCCGTGCGCTCGAGGTTCGCGATGTGCTGCCTCGACTGCGCGGCCTCGGCTTCGATGCGGTCTCGCTGGTCCAGGGCGTCGCGAAGCGCCCTCGTGCGGCGGCGCACCAGGATCGAGAGCGTCGTCGTGTACGTGAGCACGAGGAAGATCACGAGCATGATAAGCGCGATGATCTCGGCGTGCTCCCTCACGAAGCGCTGGAAGCTCCAGCCCGCAAGGTCGCTGTAGGGACCGATCTTGAGCGTGTAGAAGAGATCGAAGACGGGACGGTTCGTCACGGGCAGCGCCCATTCGGCCCCGTACTTGATGCTCGACATGCCGAGCAGCACGGCGGTCATCGCCTTCTTGAGCGTCGGATCGATGTCGTTGACGGCCGCAAAGACGCGCCCGGGATAGACCTCGGTCGAGTGGACGCAGGAGAGGCCGTCCTTCTTCTTGGGATTTAGGACCTCGATCTCGTCCATCGGAAAGGACGGATCAAGCGCGAGCTGCTCGAGCGCGCAGGCGGGCAGAAGCCCCACGCGCTCCCTGCCCGCAAGCACGTATTCGACGAGGTCGCGCTGCGAGTTGTTCGTGAAGGTCGTCCTCGAGAGCAGGTCCTCGTAACCGATGCGGCGGCGCTTGACGAGCTCGCCCGCGCCGACGAGCCAGGCCGACATCGACTTCGGGGTCATGGCGGCGAGCTCGTGCGTGGCGACGTAGGTGAGCGGATCGTGCACTGCGGAGCCGTCGGCGGGCTTTTTGCGGAAGAAGGTCGAGGCCATCGCCTCGCTCGGACTGTCGCCCGTGCCGGGCCACATGACGGCGATCTGCTCGACGCCGCCCATGGCCTGCTCGAGGGCGTAGAAGGACTGGTCCGCGATGAAGAAGTCGACGCCTCCCGTGCGGATCGACTGCGACAGGTCGCGGTCGTTCAGATAATAGATGTTCACGTTCTGCGAGCCGAACATGACGCGGATGAACTCCTTCGTCGCGTTGATCATCTCGGCGTCAGGCTCTGATCCAGGCTCGTTGTGGACCGCGATGCGCATCGGACGCTGGAAGTTCAGCTGTCCGACGGCCTCGGGACGCTCGAGGCCGTCGTCGGGCACTCTGCCGCCGTCGCGGCTGATGATGGGCGAGCGGTCGCGTTGGTGCGGATTGATGATCGCGAGCACGTCCCCCGAGGGCGTACCCGTGCTCGTGCCCATGCCGAGATAGGATGCGCTGACGGCGCCCCCGAAGGCGCACGACGCGATCCCGAGGGCCGCGGCGCCTGCAAGAGCCGCCCTGATGATGTGGCTAAGCATAGGTGGGTTTGTGTCGGCGGCAGGCGGGCGTGGCCGTGCGCACTGCAGCCGGGTGAGGCAAAATGTTCGTACGAAAAACTGTCCTAATTGTGCCACCTGCCGACCGAATCATGTCCGAAAAAGCACTGAAGCCTGCGCTGACCGACGTCGGGCTACGATATAACACCAAGCTCGCGGACGTGCTCCCGCCAGACCTCGCCGAGCCGCTCAGGACCTTCGGCATCGAGACGGCCGAGGACCTCTACGAGTGCGCCGCCAACGCGGGCGCCTCGTGGTTCCGCCCCGTCACGGGCATCGACGCCTCGACGGCCACGGCCCTCATGACCTGGCTTCACAGGAACGGCAGGGACGTGGGCGAAGTGACCGAACGCTTTTTCCTGCCGGGCTGCGCGCCCTCGCCCGAATCGCGCTCCGTCGCGACCCAGGCCTCCGACGAAGGCATCGTGCCCATGGAGCGCCTCGTCGTGCCCGAAGGCCTGCGCGGAGACCGGGGCCTCAACAGGGCGCCCGCCATGGCCTGTTCGCTTGACGCCGAGGACGACCTCTCGGCCATCCGCGTCTGGCTTCAGGCACGCGCCTCCAACCCCAACACGCAGGCGAGCTACAGGAAGGAGGCCGAGCGCTACCTTCTCTGGTGCCTGCTTGAGCGCCGCACGGCGCTCTCCTCCGTGAGGGCGGGCGACGCGGCGCTCTTCCTGCGCTGGCTCGAGGGGCTCGGCCGCACCGACGAGAAGGCATGGGCGCAGCAGTGGCGCATACCCCAGAGCCGCTGGATCGGTCCCAAGAACATGCCCCGCACCTCGCCCGCCTGGCGCCCCTTCAACGGCCCGCTCTCCGCAACGAGCCGAAGAAACGCCGTCGTGGTCGTGCGTCAGCTGCACAACTTTCTCAAGAACACCGGCTACCTCATCTTCAGCCCCTTCGACCAAGTGAGTCCCAAGGTCCCGCTCCTCAAGGGCGAAGGAGCCCCGCAGGCCTTTGCGGACCGCTCGCTCACCGACGAGCAGTGGGCCGAGATCGTCTCCCGCATCGACGATCTCCCCGCAGGATGGCCGCGCGAGCGCATGAAGCTCATTCTGATGATGGGCAAGAGCCTCGGCATGCGCGCCTCAGAAATGCTCGACGCGCGCACGGGCTGGATCGTCGAGAGGCGCGTGGGCTTCAAGGTCCGCGCCGCCATCGAGATCGTCGGCAAGGGCGCCAAGGTAAGGCGCCTGCCGCTCAACGACGAGCAGCGCACGATCATCGACGACGCGCTCAGGGCCCGCGGCATTGCGGGCGTCGCGGGGTCCGATCCCGAAACGCCGCTTCTCGTCAACCTCGGCCGCGGCAGGAACGCACACGGCCCCATGACCCGAAGCGGACTCTACGTCGTGCTCACGAAGTTCCTCGAGGAAGTCGCGCTCGACGTCGCCTCCGAGCGTCCGATGGACGCCGCCAAGCTCCGCGCCTCGTCCACCCACTGGCTCAGGCACACCTTCGCCGTCAACGCCCTGACCGAAATGAGCGTCAACGTCGTGCAGGCCGCCATGGGACACGCCTCCGTGGCCACGACGGGCCGATACCTCTCGCCCGAAGAAGAGGCGATGAGCGAGGCGATGGAGAAGATGAAGGCGCTTTGATTCCGGGAAGGAAGGACGCCCGCAGAAGACAACACGGCCCCGTCTTCCTTCACGGAAGGCGGGGCCGATTCTTCCGGCCTTAAGAATTAGACTTTGGCAATCCGACGACGAGGTTCGGCTTCGTCAGACCGGGATCGGGAAGTCCGGTAGACGCCGCGTTCGCACCGTATCTGGCGCGAAGTTCGTCAATGGGACCGAACGCGATCGCCCTTTGCGGGCAGGATTCAACGCAGATAGGCAGATGTCCCTTTTCAAGACGGTCAACGCAGGCGTCGCACTTCGTCATCTTCCGCACCTTCTGATCGAGCACGGGCGCATGGTACGGACAGGCAGCTGCACACATACCGCAACCGATACACTTTTCCTTGTCTATCAGAACCAGTCCATCTTCCTTGCGCTTGTAATGCGCCTTGGTCGGGCAGGTCTTCACGCAGGCAGGGTCGTCGCAGTGGTTGCAAGACACAGGAAGGTAGAACGCACGGACATCCTGCCTCCATGCGCCGTTCTCCTCCTTCCAACCGCCCGTGACGACCTCATGGACCGTCCTGAAGTTGCGGCCAACGGGCAGGTTGTGAGCATCCTTGCAGGCCACCACGCAAGTCCTGCAACCTGTGCACTTGGAGGTGTCAATATAAAAACCGTATTGCTTTGTCATTTCTGAATTCTCCAAACGGATGATCAGGCCTTGCGGACCTCAACAAGATTCGTGTGCTGGGGGTTGCCCTTGGCAAGAGGACTCGGACGCTGGCTCGTGATGGTATTGATGCACCCGCCCACGTCAACGACCCTGCCTTCCTTGACGACAGGCTTGTACCAGGCTCCCTGCGGAATGGCGCAGACTCCGGGCATGATGCGTTCGGTCACATGGGCAGGCAGCTCGATCGTTCCCCTGTCGTTCCAGACCCGAACGAGATCCCCCTCGGAAATTCCGCGGCTCTCGGCATCAAGACGATTCATCGTCACAACGTCGGGATGAACCTCACGAAGCCAGGGAAGATTGTGGAAGGTCGAGTGCGTTCGTCCGTGACCATGGAAGCCGATCATCTGCAACGGATACTTCTTCTGGGCCTCGTCGCCAGGCATGTCCCAGGTCCTCACGAACTTCGGGAGCGCGGAGATCACGTCGCCCTCCGGAAGCTTCCATTCGGATGCAAGCTGAGCAAGACGGCTCGAATAGATCTCCACCTTTCCCGACGGCGTGTTGAGAGGATGTCCCTTGGGATCCTTGCGGAAGTCCTCGAACATGATCCTGTTCCACTTGACGTTGAAGAGTTGAGTCGGCCCCTGCTTCCAGAACACATCGAAGTCGGGGAGTTCAGGATTGTCCTTTCTCGTCTCCTCGTAGCACCATCGGATCCAGCCCTTCTGGTCACGCCCCTCCGTATATGCATTCTCAAGGCCGAGCTTCCTTGCAATGCCCAGGCAGATTTCCCAGGAAGGCTTCTGCTCCCACTGAGGTTCCACAGCCTTGTGCATCGGGTAGAGGCAGGCCAGATCTCCCATGGAGTCGCCGTTGCCTACGATGTCATCGGTTTCAGGTCCAAGCGTATCGGGAAGCAGAATGTCGGCATAACGGGCGGACGGCGTCATCATGTTGTCGCACACGACAATGAACTCGCACTTCGTCGCATCCCTGAGAATCTTGTCCGTACGGTTGCTGTCGCTGTGCTGGTTGATGAGCACGTTGCCGCTGAGAAATTCACGATCATCTTGATCGGAGTGCGAAGGCGATCGACACCCTTGATGCCATCCGTCACGGCCGTCATCTCAGTGCCGCGCACGATTGCATCGGTCCAGAGGAAGACCGGGATGCGAATGTCCACCTTGTTCGTACCCACGGGCAGATAGGTGGGCTCCCAGTTCGTGCCGTCCTCTTCCATGCCGGTCGACGTCCCGGGCAGACCCACGCACCCCGTCAGGATCGGCAGCATGGCGATGGCGCGGGCAGTTTGTTCGTCGTTGGCCTGACGCTGCGGACCGAGACCCTGTGCTACGAAAAGCGGCTTCGTTGTGCCGATTTCCTTTGCAAGCGTACGAATCACATCGACGGGAATGCCCGTAATGCCTGATGCGCGCTCAGGCGTCTTCGGCGTCTTGTCCGCAGACTCGCCCAGAATGTAGGAACGGTAGTCCGACTTGGCGGGAGCACCTTCAGGAAGCGTCTTTTCGTCGTAGCCGATGCAGTATTCGTCCAGGAACTGTTGGTCGACCCAGTTGTTCGTGATCAGCTCGTAGGCGATCGCTTCAACAAGTGCGGCATCGGTACCTGGACGGATCGGGATCCACTGGTCGGCCTTGCCTGCAACGGTGTCTGAGCACATTGGATCGATGATGATCGTGCGAACATTGTTTTTGGCGACTTCACAGGCCCACTGATATGACTTCGACCCGCCGGATCCACGGGTGACTGACGGATTGTTGCCGAAGGCCACATAGGAATAGTTAGGAAATAACTTATCAATCTTCGTCGTGCTTGAAACCACGAATGATGTAGTTCCAAGTGCCAAACTCGGGAATGGGATCAAGTGCTATCTGATCAAATTCTTCGTCAGTGATCTTTG
>ENA-OQHN01000213-OQHN01000213.1-human-gut-metagenome-genome-assembly--contig:-NODE-213-length-22437-cov-5.033931_pt1 | contig 22437 bp, 18 predicted proteins | sample MGYA00242564_ERZ504721 | MGnify/ENA primary metagenome ERZ504721 (study PRJEB26092, sample SAMD00036212) | human gut metagenome | host: Homo sapiens | study: EMG produced TPA metagenomics assembly of...
TGTAACAAAACAAGATGAATCAACTCTACGTTGTGAATCAAATGATGGAAGAAGAACATTTGTTTTCCACTTTAATGGCGCATTAAAGCCAAGTTGTTTGGATTATATAGAGATGTATCGAAATGATAAGGGAGATATGGTTTCTTATCACAAAGAATAGCCTTTAAAACATTTTTCTATATCAAAAGAAATTAGACAAATATTCAAGTGCTGTACTATCTAAGGGACATAATAAATAGTACAGTGCTTTTATATATAAGTAAAATTCGTATCTTTGCAACAAAATAAGAGTTCCTTGTAAGCAATTCAAGGTAGAACGCAGCAGATTGCACAGTTGCCAAGTCATTACCTAAAAATGGGTAATTCTCCCAAAGTCCTTTGTATAAGGCACTAACGAAAGTTTTCCAGAATTACGGAAAATAATTGCCATTTTTCAGGAAAAATATTAATTATATGTCGGTTTTGTGATCCGGACAAATGGTAATTCTTGTATTTATAAGTGTTTTTTCAAAAAAAATACACCATTATTCGACGTTCGTAATATCAAATCCACGGCTTCCAATGCTTTGTTGACGGTGCGCTTCAGATTTCGATCGGTATGCGGATTGGCATAAATTCGTCGAGAATCTGATTTCTTCCGATGGAGGGGGACTCCTTGCCGTATATGTCGGTGATGAAGAATTTTCAACGACATGTACTCCGGGTACGGAATACGTGATTTATGGATTTGCGTATGATGATCTGGAGGTTCGGTCGGATATATCGTTTTTCCGTGCTTCTTCGTTGTCCTTCTCGTCCGTGTCGTCGCCTTCCCAGTCGAACGGCGGGAAATCGCGTCGTTCACCCAGCGAGAAGCGGGTGTAGGTGATCGGCAGCTTCCGTTCGAGGAACATCTGTTCGTAGGCGGTCTTGACCGAGAGTATTTCGTCCGCGAACCCCGAGCCGTAGATGTCGTTGTTGGCCACGTCGCAGGGCAGACCGAACCGTTCGATCACGGCTTGCGTGTAGGCGTAGAGGTGTTGCGAGTCGGTCTTGAGGTTGATTCGTCCGCCGGGAACCTGCATCTGTGCGTACTGGCCCAGGAAGAGGGGTGAGGTGAGCCGTTTCTTGGCCCGGCGCGATTTGAGCTGCGGATCGGGGAAGGTGATCCAGATCTCATCGACCTCTCCTTCGGCGAAGAAGGAGGCGATCATTTCGATGCGGGTACGCAGAAAACCGACGTTGCGCATTTGCCGTTCCGTGGCGGTTTTGGCTCCGCGCCACATGCGGGCACCCTTGATGTCGATACCGATGAAGTTGCGGTTGGGGTCGCGCTCCGCGAGTGCGACGGTGTATTCGCCTTTGCCGCAGCCCAGTTCGAGTACGATCGGACGGTCGTTATGGAAAAAGTCGCTGTGCCAATGTCCTTTGAGCGGATGGTCGCGGCGGAAGGCCTCCTCGAAGGCGGGTTGTACGAAACATTCGAACGTGAGGTTCTCCGCAAAGCGTCTGAGTTTGTCTTTGCCCATCTGTTTTTATTCGCTTTTTTGCTGGTTGATGCCGATGGCTTCCACGCCCCGGACCGGCATCGCCGGGGTGAAAGCCATCCTGTAAATGCCGCTGTCGGGAAAAATTACGTGCCGACGATAGGGAACCGACGCTTCCTCCGCGAGGGCTGCCGGGTGCCTGCGGGGAGGAAGGCCCAGCGTGTAGGATTCCTCGAAAACCAGGGAGTCGGGCGAAATGGTCCGTATCGTCAGCCGCAGCGTGTCGTCCCGAAAGGAGTCGTTGTAACGCACGACGATGTATAGGTCGCGCGGGGTCACGGTATCCGCGTTCGGAATTTCGATTTCGGCACTTTCGCTCCACGTGCCGCCCCCGGTATCGGTTACGACCGTCTGATGCGGCGAAAGGCAGCTCGTAACGAGCATTCCGGCGATCGCTATGATACTCCGCAGGTACATTACGAGTCGTTATTGCTCTTTTTTCGGCGGTTCGGGTTGTGCTGTCTCTCCGTTTCCGCCTTCCCGACGGTTGCCTTCACGACGGTTGCGTCCTCCGCGTCCCCGAGGACGGCGGCGGGCACCGTTCTGTCCCTCTTCGCCCGGAGATTGGGAGTGTGTCGGAGTCGGATCGGTTTCGGAGCCGTTTTGTCCCGGACGGTTTTCGGAACGAGAACGCTCCGAACGACGTTCCCCGCGCTGTTCGCTGCGAGAGCCCTGACCGTTGCCGCGTTCACCGTTCTGTTCGCCGGAGGTGTTCCCGCGTTCGGTGCGCTGTTCGTTTTTCTGGGTGCTCTGTCCGTTGCGCGACCCGTTCCGGTCGCTGTTGCGTGGGTTGCGCGGTTCGCCCTGACCGTTATTCCTTTCTCCGCGCGATTCGCGGCTTTCGCCTTGTCCGTTTCGATTATTCCGTTCACGGCGGTCGCGTTTTTCGCGGCGTTCACTCCGGTTGGCAGCGGGTTCCTGTTTTTCGTCCTTGCGGGATTCCGAAACGGCGGCCGCTTCTGCGGCGCTTCCGCTGCGGGCACCGTTGTTCCGGTTCTCGCGTTCCTCTGCCCGGTCGCTGCGGCGTCGGTTGCGGCCCTTGCGTTTGGAGCCGTTGCCGTCGAAGCGTGTGATGCTGTCCTCCTCCGAGCGATAGGTCGGTTCTTCGAACTTCTCCCGTTGTGGTTGCTCCGCCGACAGCTGATCGACCTTCTTGCCGGCGCGGTTCAGCGCTATGATCTCCTTGACGCGGGCGACGGGAAGCGTCACCACGTTGGTCATCGTATCCTTGCTGCTGCTGAAGGACATGGTACCGGCCAGGATGTCGGTTTTGACCAGGTAATATTCGCCGTCGAGAGCCTGGAGCGGTTCCCGCAGACGGGGGAACTCCTTGCGGGCGTCCACGTAGGTGTCGTATTCGTAGGCGAGGCAGCACTTGAGTTTCGAGCACTGTCCGGCCAGTTTTTGGGGGTTGAGGGAGATCTCCTGCATACGGGCCGAGTTGGTCGTCACACTCGAGAAATTCGAGATCCACGATGCGCAACACAGTTCGCGGCCGCAGGCTCCGATGCCGCCGATGCGTCCCGCTTCCTGGCGGGCGCGATCTGTTTCATTTCGATGCGGATGTGAAACCGTTCGGCGAAGACCTTGATTAGCTCGCGGAAATCCACGCGCTCGTCGGCGATGTAGTAGAAGATCGCCTTGATCTTGTCGCCTTGGTACTCCACGTCGCCGATTTTCATATTGAGTCCCATTTCGGCGGCGATCTGGCGTGCGGTGATCATCGTTTCGTGCTCCAGAGCGATGGCCTCCTGCCAGCGTTCGATGTCGTAGGGTTTGGCCTTGCGGTAAATCTTCTTGAATTCGCCGTTGTAGGGGTTGAAACCCACGCGGCGCATTTGGCGGGCTACCATGTCGCCCGTCAGGGAGACGATGCCGATGTCGTGTCCCGGCGAAGCTTCCACAGCGACGATGTCGCCCCGTTCCAGCGGCAGATTATTGACGTTTTGGTAGTAGGAGCGCCGGGTGTTCTTGAAGCGCACTTCGAAAATATCGGTCGGCGTGTGTTGCGGGTATTGCTCCAGCCAGGCTGTTTCGTGCAGTTTGTAGCAACCCTCGCAAGGCTTGGCTGCGACCCCTTCGGGGGCGTAGTAGAACGTGCAGCCGCGACCGATTTCGGGCTTGGGCGCTTTCGTATATGGTTTGGTGTTATCCATTGGAGTCATAAATTTCGGTAAAGATAGTGAAATCCGGGAGCAATGCCAAATTTATTCGGCTGAGACTCCGGCATATTCCCGCCGGGCGGATGTGCGTCGCTGCCGGGAAGCGGAGATCCCGGATTATCGGATGCCGGCCTTCCAGCGCCGGATATCGCGGCGGTAGCGGACGATCAGCAGTACGGCGGCCGTCGTAAGACCGACGGTGAAGCCCAGAATCAGCCCCTGTGCGCCCATTCCCAATGTAAAGCCCAACAGGTAACCCACCGGCAGGTTGAAGACGATGTACGAGAGGAAAGCGATCGGCATGATGATCTTCACGTCCTGAATACCCCGCAGAATGCCTACCGAAACGTTCTGGATGCCGTCCGCCAACTGGTAAACGGCGATCAGCAGGATCAGCTTCGAGGCCAGGTCGATCACTTCGGCGTTGGTGGTGAAGAAAGTCGGGATGACGTTGCAGAGCGAGATGAACGTGATGGCGGCGAAGAGGTTCCAGGCGATGACCAGGTGGTAGGAGGCCTTTGCCGCCAGAGTCAGCTCCTTCAAGCTGCGGGCGCCGTAGCAGTGGGAGATGCGGATGGTCGTGGCGGCACCGATCGAAGTCACGATCATGAAGGCGCAGTTGCCCAAGGTCATGGCGATCTGGTTGGCGCTGATGGCCGTTTTGCTCAGCCAGCCCATCATGATACTGGTGCCGACGAAGGCCGAGGCTTCGAGAAACATCTGCAGGGAGATCGGAAGGCCCATACGCAGCAATGTGCGGATCGTTTTGACCGAATAGTTGCGGGGCGAGAATCCCTGAAGATAGGCGCGGTATTTCTGTTTTTTGTAGAAATAGCCGATAATCATGATCGGCATGGCGATGCGCGATCCGAGGGTGCCGAGCCCCGCACCTGTGGCGCCCAGTTCTTCGAATCCGAGGTGGCCGTAGATGAAAATCCAGTTCAAGCCGACGTTCATCAGGTTGCAGAGAATCACCACGACCATTTCGACCCGGGTGTTTCCGACGCCTTCGAGGAATTGCTTGAAGGTGAAGAAGAGCATGATGAACGGCATGCTGTAAGCCAGCAACTTGTAATACGGTATGGCCATATCGACCACTTCGACGGGCTGTCCCATGTGGTACATCAAAGGGATGACGGCCAGTTGGAGCCCGCAGACCAGAAATCCCAACAGAGTATAGAACATCAGGCCGTTTTGCAGGTATTGCGACGATTTGCAACGGTCGCCCTGGGCGTAGAGTTCGCCGATCAGGGGCGTGAGGCCCAGTGCGATGCCGACGCCGGCGATGAAGAGGATGAAGAAGACCGAGCCGCCGAACGAAGTGGCGGCCAGCGGCGTGGGGTCGTCGCCTCCGTAACGGCCGACCATGACGTTGTCGGCGACCTGTACGAGGATCTGCCCCAACTGGGTCATCACGACGGGCAGGGCCAGTTTCAGATTGGCTTTGTATTGTCGTTTGTAGGTTGAAAAACGGTACATATATTTCTTGAATCAGACGACAAAGGTACGAAAATAATCGATTATCCCTCTTTCGCATCCGTTTCGAAGGGGGAACGGAGTCTGATGTCCGGACCTTTCGACCGGGTGTCGGGGCCGATTTTGCAGGCAGATGTCGAAAGCATGCGGGACGGACATATATGGAGCTGTTCCCGGTTTCGATGCAAATGCCTCGTTGCCGGGAGGACTGTTCGGGGTTATTCCGTATGTCGGGCCGGGGTTGTTGTCGGTTCTGGAAAACCGCTTAGTCGAAGGAGTGGGTGAGGCGTGAAAATCCCGGCCGATACTTGCTTCGGCCGGGATTCGAAAACCGTCCGCCACTGGTGCGGATTTATGTTAGGCGACCCGGAGAATCACCTCCTTTTCGCCGTCGGGTTCCACGATCACCCGCTCCCCGCTGTGCAGTTTGCCGTCGATAATCAGTCCCGAGAGAGGTTCCTCGATGCGTTCGAGCAGCGTGCGGCGCAGGGCGCGGACGCCGTATTTGCGCTGGTAGCCGATGGCGGCAAGGGTCCGCTTCGCCTCGTCGGTGATTTCGACCTTGTAGCCGAGTCGGTCGGTACGGGAGAGCAGCCCCTTGAGTTCCAGGTCGATGATCCGCTCCACGTCCGAGAGGTCGAGCGTGCGGAAGATGACGATGTCGTCGATGCGGTTCAGGAACTCCGGTGCGAAGGTTTCTTCCAGCGCCCGGCGGTATTCCGACTGCGGGGCTTTCTGCTGGGTGTCCGATTTCGAACAGGTGCTGTACCCGACCTGCGTGGAGCGTATTGCCGCGGCCCGCGATCCGACGTTGGAGGTGAGAATGATTACCGTATTTCGGAAATCGACCTTGCGCCCCGAACCGTCGGTGAGGTGTCCCTCGTCGAAGATCTGCAACAGGGTGTTGAAGACTTCGGGGTGGGCTTTCTCGATTTCGTCGAACAGGACGACCGAATAGGGATGGCGGCGTACCGCTTCGGTGAGCTGTCCGCCTTCGCCGTAGCCGACATATCCCGGCGGGGAGCCGATCAACCGTGCGACGTTGTGTTTTTCGCTGTATTCGCTCATGTCGATACGGATGAGTCCCTTGTTCTCGTCGAAGAGCCATTTGGAGAGTTCTTTCGCCAGCAGGGTTTTGCCCACGCCCGTCGGTCCGACGAACATGAAGACGCCGATCGGACGCCCTTCGTCCTTGAGTCCCGCCCGGGAGCGTTGGATCGACCGCGAAATCTTTTCGACGGCTTCGCATTGGCCGATGACGCGGGCCGAAAGATAGTCCGCAAGGCCGCGCAGACGTTCGCTTTCGCTGCCCGAGAGCCGTTCGGCTGGGATTCCCGTCATGGAGGTAATAACCTGCTCGATATGCTCGGCCCGGATTTCGGGCGGGCCGGGATCGGACGGAAGAGTCCATACGGCGCCACCGACAGTCGTCGTGTCCGCTGCCGCCGTTTTGCGGGAGCGGTTTTTGGGCGTTTTGGCTCCTGCTGCGGCGCCGACCGGTTCGCGGGATGCGGTTTTTCGGGACGGTTTTTCGGTTTTGCCTTTGTCCTGCAGGTGAATACGTGCCCCGGCTTCGTCCAGCACGTCGATCGCCTTGTCCGGAAAGTTGCGGTCGGTAATGTAGCGCCCGGTCAGGGCGACGCAGGCCCGCAATGCTTCGTCCGAGTAGCGCACTCCGTGGTGCCGTTCGTAATGGGGTGCGATGTTGTGCAGGATTTGCAGGGTTTCCTCTTCCGAAGCGGGTTCGACGAGGATTTTCTGAAAGCGGCGTTCCAGCGCGGGATCGCTCTCGATATCTTCGCGATATTCGTCCAGCGTCGTGGCTCCGATGACCTGCAATTCGCCCCGCGCCAGGGCGGGTTTGAGAATGTTGGCCGTGTCGAGGCTTCCCTGGGTCGAACCTGCGCCCGCGATGGTGTGTATTTCGTCGATGAAGAGGATCGAGTCCTGCTTCCTGCGCAATTCTTCGAGAAGTCGCTGCATCCGTTCTTCGAACTCACCTCTGTATTTGGTCCCGGCCAGGAGCGACGATACGTCGAGCGAATAGAGCCGTTTGCCGCGGATGGTGGCGGGAACTTCGTCCGCTGCCATCCGCAGGGCCAGCCCTTCGACGATGGCGCTCTTGCCCACGCCGGCTTCGCCGATCAGGATCGGGTTGTTCTTCTTGCGGCGCGAGAGGATCTGCACGATGCGTTCCATCTCCCGCTCGCGTCCTACGACGGGATCGATGCGGCCTCTGCGAGCTTCGTACGTAAGGTCGGTGCCGAATTTGTCCAACAAGGCAGGTTCCGCAGGAGGAGTGTCCCGGACAGGTTCGCGCAGGCCGATGAACCGTAGTTCGGGTGTCGGCCGAAAATTGGTATCCGGAGGCGTCGTTTGATCGGCCTCCAGGGTCATCTTTTGCAGTTCGGTCGCTATCGCCTGTGCATCGAAATGGTACATGGCCAGCACCTGCGAAGTGATCGTGTGCGGGTCGCTCACGATGTGCAGCAGTGCGTGTGCCGTCGAAACATGGTGCATCGGGGCGAACAATCGTTGTAATTCTCTGGTGTATAAAGGGAAAAATTCTTCGGGATTCTGCCTCGATGAATCGGGTGCCGATACCGACCGAATCTCGCTTTCGATGCGAAGGCATATTTGGTGAATCTCCCAGTCCTTGAGGCGGGAGGTGAGTATCTGATGCGCTAAGGACCCTTCTTCCCGCAGAATCTCAAGGGTGAGAAAATCCTTGAGTGAGTGGGTAATAGCGCGTTTCGAGGTTTCGAATGCCGTACGGGCGATGATGGCCTCGAGCGTTTTTGAGATTTTAGCTTGCATCTTGGATTCCTTTTTTAGTTTTCCGTGTTCGGAAAAGCGAACGCGGTCGCTCTCTCCTCGCTTGTCGAAAATGTACGTTTTGTCCTGTTGAAATTACAGACTTATAACGAAGAAATCCCAGGTAATATTATGTTAAATAAAAATATTGCATATTGAACGATTTCGTCCCTTTATCAAGCGCCGGGACGAGGCCATTCGCCGATTTCCATGTCGCGGATGTCGGTGCCGTCGATGGTGAAGCGCAGGGCGCTGCGCACCTTGTGGAAACCGTAGCAGCCGGCAGCGCCGGGGTTGAGGTGAAGCAGGTCGTAAACGGGGTCGTAGATGACCTTGAGAATGTGGGAGTGCCCCGCGATGAAGATTTTCGGGCGCAGCGATTGGATCCGCGCTACGGCCTGCGGGGTGTAGTGGCGGGGATAGCCGCCGATGTGGGTCATCAGGACGCTCACCCCTTCGCACTCGAAGGAGAGAAATTCGCGGTAGGTGCGTCGCATGATACCTCCGTCGATATTGCCATAGACGGCCCGCAGGGGTTTGAACGCCGCGATCTGGTCGGCGACCTCCGGAGAGCCGATGTCCCCGGCGTGCCAGATTTCGTCCACGTCCTTGAGGAATGTTTTGAGCGTTTGGTCGAACGTGCCGTGGGTGTCGGATATGAGTCCTATGCGTTTCATGCTATTTTGTTGTTCTCTGTATTCTTCGGTAAACTGCCGGCGAAGTTTGTGTTTCATTCGGATTCCTGCCTGCCGAATTTACGCCGCCCGCCCAGCAGGTAGAGCGTGCCGACGACGGCGGCAGCAAAGGCTGCCGTACTGTCCGCAAGAAGAGCGCAGCCCGTCACGGCCATTTCCGCAACGCCCGCGACGGCCCGCAGCAGGAAGAGGGTGGCAATGGTGTAAATACCTGTTTCGAGCAGCGGCAGCCGGCGGATGATCCCGGCGCCCGAAAGTCCGTAGAGGCCGAATACGGCGAAGATGAACGCAATGGCGACGGTCAGCAGATAAGGAATGGCGGCCCCGTAGCGGAGGGCCAGCGTTTCCATGATTCCGTCGATGCGATAGATCGACAGTACGGGATAGAGCCAAGGTAGGCAGGCGAGGTGTCCCGCCGCGACCAGGAAATTCAATATAGCGCCTGTTTTCAACATGTCGGCAGTCTTTATGTTTCCGGGGATAGATTCCGTCCCGGTTTCGGGATTTATGATTCAGGGATTGCCCGCTGTGCTCTTTTGCCGTTTGTCGGTATATTTTGGTCGCTTGTGTCGCTGCCGTTCGCCGGGGTGAAATACGGGATGTCGTCCGATCGTATTTTCGGGGCTGTCCGGCAGTCGGCTTAGGAATGCCGGAAGGCGTTGTGTCTCCGGCTGTTATTTATATTTGTCCTTCCACAGCTCCCGGATGCATGCGGCGATCTTCGCTTCGGCGGCGTTGCGGGTGTTCGGCTCGTAGAATTTCTTGCCTTTGAGCGTTTCGGGCATGAACTCCAGCCCGGCGAATCCGCCGTAGTCGTGGGCGTATTTATAGCCTTTGCCGTACCCCGCCTGATCCATCAGCTTGGTCGGGGCGTTGCGCAGGTGCAGGGGTACGGGCCGGTTGGTCGTATCGTGTTCGACGAAGGAGAGCGCCTGGTTGATGGCCATGTAGGCCGAGTTGCTCTTGGGCGAGGTGGCCAGGTAGATCGTGGTTTCGGCCAGCGTGATGCGGGCTTCGGGCATGCCGATCTTGTGCACCGTGTCGAAACAGGCGTTGGCCAGCAGCAGGGCGTTGGGATTGGCCAGGCCGATGTCTTCCGAGGCCAGGATCACCAGCCGGCGGGCGATGAAGCGCGGCTCTTCGCCTCCGGCCAGCATGCGGGCCAGGTAGTAGATCGCTGCGTTGGGATCGCTGCCCCGCACCGATTTGATAAAGGCCGAGATCACGTCGTAGTGCTGTTCGCCGTTCTTGTCGTAGAGGGCGATGTTCTGCTGCAAACAGTCGGTGACGTATTGGTTGGTGATCGTTACTTTGCCGTCTGCGGCGCCCGTGATGATGTCCAGAATGTTGAGCAGCTTGCGGGCGTCGCCGCCCGAAAAGCGGAACAGCGCTTCGGTTTCCTGTACCTCGATCTCCCGGGTTTTGAGCTCCGGATCGGTGGCCAGAGCCCGGTCTAAAAGGGTTTGCAGTTCCCCGTCGGTCATCGGCTGGAGGATATAGACCTGGCAGCGGCTCAACAGCGGTGAGATCACCTCGAACGAGGGATTTTCGGTCGTAGCTCCGATCAGCGTCACCACGCCCTGCTCGACAGCACCCAGCAGCGAGTCCTGCTGCGACTTGTTGAAGCGGTGGATTTCGTCGATGAACAGGATCGGCGGTTTGGAGTCGAAGAATTTCTGCTTGCGGGCCGATTCCAACACCTCGCGCACCTCCTTGACGCCCGACGTGACGGCCGACAGGGTGTAGAACGGGCGTTTGAGAGTCGTGGCAACGATCTTGGCCAGCGTAGTTTTTCCCACGCCCGGCGGACCCCAGAGGATGAACGAGGGGACATTGCCCGTTTCGAGGAACTTGCGGAATACGCCGTTCTGCCCGACCAGGTGGGCCTGTCCGATATATTCATCGAGCGTACGGGGACGCAGTCGTTCGGCGAGGGGAATGGACATGGAAAGCATTTTTTGTCGCTCAAATGTACTGAAAATTTTTGTTTTCGGCAACGGCCGGACTGAATGCGGTCCGAAAGAGCGGATGCGTAGAACCGCTGCCGTCCGGTTCGGGGATTCGCAGCGGGGAGATCGTGTCCTGGCCGGATTCCGTTTTTACGTCGTGCTTCACGCTTGTTCTGCGGTCGCAGTTCCCGAAGCGACGCGCACTATTGTATATTTCGAAAAGCCGCTATATGTACTGTACATATTGATACACACGGAAAAGTGTAAGTCTGTTCCCGAATCGTGAGCGTAGGAAATTCATTTTGGCGGAGAATAGGCAGACATCTTCTCGCGTCGTATCCGTATTCTGCGGGTATAGGCGCGGGGCTGTCGCTTATTTCACGCCAAAAGGTACTCCTACGACCTGCGATTCTGAAATGGGCTTCGGTGCCACGCTTTTCTTTTTATTACCAGTCGTCGGGGTACGGACGATACAATCTTACTTAAATTTTATGGATAATATTACGAAGCAGAATGGAAATGAAGTCGGCAAACGTCAGGTCGAAGGGCAGACGATCATTATCAATCAGCAGGAGCGGAGAAGCACGAACGGACTGGGAACCGCCGGTTTTATTCTGGCCTTGTTGGGTTTGATTTTCAGCTGGGTCCCGGGGCTCGGCTGGGTATTGTAGGCCTTGGGTTTGATTTTTTCATTCGTGGGGATTTTCAGAACTCCCCGCAGCTTGGCGGTCGCCGGGCTCGTCATATCGTGTATCGCGTTGATCGTTTTGATTATCTTGGTGAGTGCGATCGTTTCCTTGGTGTAATCATTATCAGTTGGTATGAAGAAAGAGTATCCTGCACAGAAGGATACTCTTTCTTGTATTGGCGATACTTGAAGCTTTAATATCTCCGGTTTTTCAATTCCGGTACAGTTTGTCGGACGGCGAAAGATCGCTCTAATCCGGTGCATCGGACATTATGTTGCAGCCATCGTAGTTCTCCGGAGAAACCTTGAATTCCGCACCGCTGTCCGGCTAAGGGGCTATTTGCGCGGTTTGTCCTGCCGTTCGCGCTCCTTGCGGCGCATCGAACGATAGCTGTTCGCCATCACCGTCAGGAGCAGCAGCACCGTGATCCAGGCGCGGATTTTGTCGCCCGTGGACGCGGTACCGCAGGCATAGACGGTGATAAGCATTGCCAAACTGCATGCTAAAAGGATCATGCAGAACCCGAGCAGTCGCCGAAGCGATCTTACAGAGGCCATACGAGGTCTTTTTTCGGTTTATTCTTCCGGCTTAACCAACTGCAGGTACAGCTCGTCGAGCTGCGCCTGGTCGATATAGCCCGGTGCGTCGAGCATCATGTCGCGGCCGTTGTTGTTTTTCGGGAAGGCGATGTAGTCGCGGATCGACTCCGAACCGCCGAAGAGCGAGCAGAGCCGGTCGAAACCGAAGGCCAGTCCGCCGTGAGGGGGTGCGCCGTACTTGAAGGCGTTCATCAGGAAGCCGAAACGCTCCTGCGCTTGTTCCGCCGTGAAGCCCAGCAACTCGAACATCTTGGCCTGCAGTTTCGAGTCGTGGATACGGATCGAGCCGCCGCCGATCTCGGTGCCGTTGCAGACGAAGTCGTAGGCGTTGGCCCGCACGCGACCGGGGTCGCTGTCCAGGTATTGTACGTCTTCGAGCTTGGGCGAGGTGAACGGATGGTGTACGGCGTAGTAGCGCTGGGTTTCGTCGTCCCACTCGAACAGCGGGAAGTCGATGACCCACAGCGGAGCGAATTTCTTCGGGTCGCGCAGGCCCAGTTGCTGAGCGACCTCCAGACGCAGGGCGCAGAGCTGCGTGAGGGTCTTGAATTTCTTGCCGCAGAGGATCAGCACCAGGTCGCCGGCTTTTGCGCCCGCGCGTTCGGCCATCGCCCGCACCTGCTCGGGCGAGTAGAACTTATCGACGGACGACTTGACGTTGCCGTCCGCTTCGACGCGGATCCAGACGAGTCCCTTGGCACCGATCTGCTGGCGTTTGACGAACTCCGTGAGGGCGTCGATCTGTTTGCGGGTGTAGCCGGCGCAGCCCGTCGCGGCGAAGCCGGTGACGTACTCCGCGTCGTCGAAAACCGCGAAGCCGTGACCTTGGGCCAGGTCCGTCAGGTCGGCGAACTCCATGCCGAAGCGCAGGTCGGGTTTGTCCGAGCCGTATTTCTCCATCGCTTCGATCCAGGGCATGCGGCGCAGCGGCTCCGTAAGTTCGATGCCCATCACTTCGCGGAACATGTGCTTGGCCCAGCGCTCGAAGATTTCGAGCACGTCCTCCTGCTCGACGAACGACATTTCGCAGTCGATCTGCGTGAATTCGGGCTGGCGGTCGGCCCGCAGGTCTTCGTCGCGGAAACAGCGCACGATCTGGAAGTATTTGTCGTAGCCGGCGACCATCAGCAGCTGCTTGAGGGTCTGGGGCGACTGGGGCAGGGCGTAGAATTGGTTGGGGCTCATGCGGCTCGGCACGACGAAGTCCCGGGCGCCTTCGGGCGTGGAATTGACCAGGTAGGGGGTTTCGATCTCCAGGAAACCTTCGTCGCTCAGGAAGCGGCGGATCTCCTGGGCCATCTTGTGACGCAGGATCATGTTGCGCTGCAGGGGAGGACGGCGCAGGTCGAGGTAGCGGTATTTCATACGCAGGTCGTCGCCGCCGTCCGAGTTCTCCTCGATGGTGAATGGGGGCACTTCGGCCTCGTGCAGCACCACGAGCTTCGAGGCGACGACTTCGATGTCGCCCGTAGGCATCTTTGGGTTCTTGGACGAACGCTCCACCACGCGGCCTTCGACCTGAAGGACGTATTCGCGGCCCAGTCCGTCGGCCACGGTCTTGACATCGGCCGGAGAGTGCTCTTCGACGACGATCTGGGTGATGCCGTAACGGTCCCGCAGGTCGATGAAGGTCATCGCGCCGAGGTTGCGGACTTTCTGTACCCAGCCGGCCAGCGTGACCGTTTCGTTTACATTTGCGGCACGCAACTGGCCGCAGGTATGGGTTCTGTACATGGTCGTATCTGTATTTTTCGTTATTGTCGTTTTGCGATTCACAAAGGTAGTGAAAACGGGGTGGAATCCAACAATCCCGCCTGGCGGGTTTCACCGGGTGTCATCTACTGTCTGCAAAGGTAGGAAAATGAGTGCAGAATGGAACAAACTCGTCCGTTTTTTTATAAGGGCCTCATCTCTTTTGTAAAAAAGGTCGGAAACGGAAACGAAATTCCGGCTGTAAAACGGGATAAAAAACGCAGGGACGCCGAATTCTCCGCTAAATTATTAATTTTGCCGAAAAACCGAAACGATGGAACAGCAGCAACCCGATGAAAAATTCATGCGCCTGGCACTAAACGAGGCGGAAAAAGCGTTAGAAGAGCAGGAAGTACCCATCGGTGCCGTGGTGGTCGCGGACGGACGTATCGTCGGCCGGGGGCACAACCTGGTCGAAACCTTGGCGGACGCTACGGCTCATGCGGAAATGCAGGCCCTGACAGCCGCAGCCTCGACCGTTGGAGGCAAATACTTGTCCGAATGTACGTTGTATGTGACGGTCGAGCCTTGCATCATGTGTGCGGGGGCGATTGCGTGGAGCCAGGTGGGGCGGGTGGTCTATGGCGCCGACGATCCGAAGCGTGGCTATCGCCGCTATTCGGAGCAGGTGTTTCCGCCCCGAACGACGGTGACGCGGGGGGTATTGGCCGAGGAGTGCGAGAGGCTCGTCCGTTCGTTCTTCGCCGCGTTGAGAAGGTGATTTTTGGAAAGTGCCGAAAAAAAACTAAATTTGCATTCCCTGCTTTCCGGCAGGAGTTTCGACGGATGGTTGCGACCTACAGAACGGGGCGATATTTCCGATGGGTTTGCAGGGAATGGTGATAAAAATGGACGGAACCTATTTTAACCTATAATTTATACAATATTTATGAAAAAACTTTTGATTTCCGCGCTTGCCCTGTTCGTTGTGGGGTCTGTGGCTGCGCAGGAAGGATTGGGCGAAACTTACAATAAGGCTGTCGCCGCTTACAATTCGAAGGATTTTGCATCCGCAGCTACGGCTTTCGAAACGCTTATCGATCAGGGGCTCGATTCCGAGGATCTCGATGTCCAGAGTTGGGTTGCAACGGCCAAGAAGAGTGTGCCGGTGTGCTATTTCCAAATGGGTCTTACGGCTGCTAAGGGAAATGATTTCAACACGGCGGTCGAGAATCTTACCAAGTCGGCCAATAAGGCGGCTCTTTACGGTGAGTTGCAGCAGGAGCGTATGTCGAATATGTTGATGGCGAAGATATATCTGATGTGGGGCGGAAAGCCTTTCAACGAAAAGAACTACGCCGAGGCTGCTGAAATTTTCGCCAAAGGTTATGCCGCCGATCCGAAAAATATGGAGATGGCCAACTTCTTGGGCATTTGCTATTGCGAGCTGGGCGACTTCCAGAAAGGTTTGGTTATTTTCAACGAAATCGCTTCTCAGGACAATCCCAAATATGCGGAGGATGTCGTGAAGGTAAAGGAGAACATCAAGCTCTATACCAATAACCGTATTGCCAAGTTGCAGGGCGAGAATGATTTCGACGGTATTATCGCCGTTGCCGACGAGATGCTGGCCGTGAATCCGCAGGATGCGCTGGCCCAGAAGATTCGTTTGCAGGCACTCTTCGACAAGAAGGATTACGCTGGCGTGATCGCTTCTGCTGAGGAGGCTGCTGCCGTGCAGACCGACGAAGAGGAGCGCAGCGACGTTTATTTCATTTTGGGTGCAGCTTACAATGCCCGCACGATGCCCCAGCAGGCGATCGACGCCCTTTCGAAAGTAACGGCCGGTGCGAATGTGGCTGCGGCACAGAAAACGGTGGCACAGCTTAAGGAGAACGCAGCCAAAGCGAACAGTTAGCGGGGTATTCCTGTTTTTGAAATGCGGGGCAGACTTTTTCGGAAGTCTGCCCCGTTTTATTCGAAAGGGCTTTGACTTCCGGGATGCACGCGGGGGCGGTTCAGCGGATGGTTTTGCACTTTATCGCGGCGGGTCGGTTGTCGGGCCGATTCAGGAGGAGCGGGAGCCTTTGTGCCGCAAGTCGGGGCGGTGGCGGTGAGCCGGCCGGTCGGGTTCCGGTTTTCCTGTCCTTTCGTACGGAAGGTTTCCCGAACAGCCTGCGGACAATATCCGGAGAGGTTTCGGGTCGGTTTGCTGTCTGCCTCTCCGCCCAATGGCGGGCCCTACTCTTCGTTCTTTTCCTGGTTTATCCGCACGTTTTGCTGGATGCGCCGCAGTCCGCTGCGTGCGAGAGGTGTATTGCCGAACCGCAGGAGAAACTCCTCTTCGCTCATTGCGAGCCACTCCCGATCCGAAATCGTCAGCGGGTCGAACAGGGGATCGAAATGCGGCGAGCGGTGCATGGGGGCTTTTTGGTTGTGGGGACAGCAGCTCTGGCAGCGATCGCAGCCGAAGATCCATCCGTCGAGGTCGGGCAGGGCGCTGTCGGACTCCTTTTCGATCGTACGACAGGAGATGCAGCGGTTCGTGTCGATCACCTTGGGCGCGACGATGGCTCCCGTCGGACAACTGTCCAGGCAGTTCCGGCAGCGGCCGCAACGGGCTCCTGCGAACGGAGCATCGTACTGGTCGGACGGCAGGGTAAGTACCAACTCGCCCAGCAGGACATAGGAGCCGTATTGGGGCGTGAGCAGCAGGGATTGCCGCCCGATCCAGCCCAGACCCGCTTCGACGGCCAGTTGTTTTTCCAGCAGCGGAGCCGTATCGACGAACGTGCGGCCCGTGAGCCCGGGGTATTGCCGGCGCAGGGCTTCGAGCATCGTGCCCAGCATCCCCTTGAGGACGGGGTGGTAGTCGCGGCTGCGGGCGTAGGAGGCGATTTTTGTGCGGCACCCGGGCGGATAGCCTTCGCCCAGCGGGTTCTTGTAGCTCACGGCGCAGACCACGACCGTCTGCGCCCCTTCGACCAAGTGTCGGACGTCGAAACGTTTGTCGAGGTTGCGTTCGAGGTATTCCAGCGAGGAACCGTAGCCTTTGGCGAGCCATTCGCGGAAGTAGGATTCGTTCTCCGCAAGATGTTTGCAGGGCGTGATTCCGCAGAGGTCGAAGCCTGCATTCTCGGCAAGTTTTTTGATGTATTGACCAGAGATCATGGCGATAATTCGGCTCAAAAATAGTGTATTTACGGCAAATAATAGTAAATTTGCCCCGAGTATATTCTCATTTTAATTCGAAAGAAAATGACTATCCATACACTTTACGAACTGGTTCAGTACAGTGTAAAGAGTTTTGCATCGAAAGTCGCTTTTGCCATGTACGGCGGGGAGGAGCTCTCCTATGCCGAGGTGGGAACCCGCGTCAAACACGTGCAGGACCTTTTGATCGGAGCCGGTTTGAAAGCGGGCGACAAGGTGGCGCTGTTGAGCAGCAACATGCCCAACTGGTGCGTTTCGTACCTGGCCGTCACCTCTGCCGGCATGGTCGCCGTGCCGATCCTGCCCGATTTCTCGACCGAAGAGCTGGAGATGATTATCGCCCACTCCGAGGCCAAGGCGCTGATGGTTTCCGACAAGCTCTTCGCTAAATTGGCGAAGTCCACGATCGAATCCCTCCATATCGTGATTCGTACCAAGAATCTGGGCGTGATCGCCTCCCGTCCTGCGGCGGAGAAGGGGGCGGTCGGAATTCCGAATCCCGAAGACCTCGCGGTCATCATCTATACCTCGGGTACGACGTCGCGTCCCAAGGGCGTGATGCTCTCCCACGCGAATCTCTGTGCGCAGATTTCCATGAGCGCCGCCATTTTCCCGATCTTTCCCGACGATACGTTTCTCTCGGTGCTGCCGTTGGCGCACACCTACGAGTGCTCGATAGGTATGATCTATCCTTTCTCGATGGGGGCCCGGGTCGTTTACCTGGATCGTCCGCCTACGGCCTCGGTTCTGATGCCGACGCTTGCCGAGGTACGGCCTTCGGTGATGCTCATCGTGCCGCTGATTATCGAAAAGATTTATCGCCATCAGATTCTCGCCAAGTTTACCTCCAGCGGATTCTGGCGTGCGCTCTACAAGATCGATTTCATGCGCCGTTATCTGCATCGTGTCGCGGGTAAGAAGTTGATGAAGGTCTTCGGCGGGCGGCTGCGCTTCCTCGGTATCGGGGGTGCGAAGCTGGACGGCGGCGCCGAGAAGTTCCTGCTCGAAGCCCGTTTTCCGTACGCTATCGGCTATGGCTTGACGGAGACGGCACCCCTGTTGGCCGGTGCAGCTCCCTCGCAGGTGCGCCTGGGTTCGACCGGGCCTGCCGCGCCGGGCGTCGAGCTGCGGTTGGAGAACGTCAATCCCGAAACCCGCCAGGGCGAGATCGTTGCCAAGACGCCGAGCGCCATGATCGGTTACTATAAGAACCCCGACGCTACGAAGGAGGTCTTCACCGAGGACGGATGGTTCCGTACCGGAGATTTGGGCGAATTTTCGGCCGACGGGTGGCTTTACATCAAGGGTCGGCTGAAGAATATGATCGTCGGTCCCAGTGGTGAGAATATCTATCCCGAGGATATCGAGAGCGTCCTCAATTCGCACGTCTGCGTCGCCGATTCGGTGGTTACCGAGCACGAAGGCCGCCTGGTGGCGCTCGTGCATTTCAATACCGACGCTCTCGAAGCCAAGTTCGACGGCTGGAAGGAGGATTTCGAGAATTGGAAGGAGAATCTCAAGAAGGAGGTCGTCGATTATGTGAATTCCAAGGTCAATCGTTTCTCGCGTATCTCCGAGGTCGTGGAGGAGAAGCAGGAGTTCGTCAAGACTCCGACGCAGAAGATCCGACGTTTCCTCTATACCAAGCGCAACCCTCACCAGAAACACGAAATGTCCAAGCGGTAGGGGTGTGTATGCAGTTATGATTCAGGTGCAGATTTCGGTTTGCGCCTGAATCTTTTTTCGGACGGTCGGGTTGCTTCCCGATCGTTTCCTTTGGCCGGAGCTCGTCCCGACTTTCCGATAGAGCTGAGCTGTGTCTGTGTCGGGGCAGTGCGGACCGGATGCCGCTGTTTCGGTTCCGTATGCTCGTTCGTGTCTGTTGCCTCCGGCGGAATGTGCAGCGGTCGAGGTTTTACCGGAGCGTCTGTTTTTCGGATCCCGATTTGTACGGCACACCGCCGCTTCGCGTTGTCCGGTTTCCCGGGAAGAGGGATTTCTTGCAGCGTGAACTTCGCAATTTCTACTTTGAGGGTTGCGGACGCTGAAGGCGTTGGCAAAATAAAATCGGAAAAGACGCACGGGTCTTTTCCGATTTCGTTGTATGGATTGTTCGCAGTCGGCAGGACGGATTTTTCCCGGATCATTCGGGAATTTGCACCGAGTCCGACGGTGTGGACAGATCGGGATGGATCAACTCGTTTTCATAAATGCCCAGCGTGCGGTAGTAGTCGTTGAGCTGGGCCAGCACGTCTTGGCGTCCCATGTAGGCCGCCAGATAGTAGAGCCGGTCGAGCGATTGCATCTTGTCGATGAGTGTCTGCGTGACCATATCGCCCTGAATGCCTTGGAAATCGAGGTAGTAGTCGATATACTGCATCAGGTTGCGGGCATAGCTCATCAGCAGGCCGTCGCCCTTGTCCGGGGCACCGGCCATGTAGTAGCCTTCGATGAAGGGGAGGGTGTTGGCGTCGGTGTAGCGGATCTGTTGGGGCGGCAGTTTTTCGAGTCCCATGTCGAGCAGCCGGATCGCCTGTGTCGAATCCCCACGGAAAACATACTCCTTGGCTGCACGGGCGAAGGATTCGCGGGCTTTCGAGGCGCTCAGGGTATGTTGGATGGTGTGGTCGGCGTAGGTTCGGGGATCGCTCAGGTTTCCGTAACGGAATGTTTCGGTCAGCAACGGCGTTACGTAGTCCGGATCGACACGCCCGATCTCCTGCACGTTCCTGCATGGCGTGTAGATCGGTACCAGCCGGTAAGTGTAACCGTCGAACTGGAGGTAATCGAGCAGCCCGAGCGATTGCAACGTGTAAACCTGTGTGAAATGGATCGGACGCTTCCAGTCGAAATGGGCCAGCATGTCGAGCAGCATCATCTCGCTCTTGTCGATCGCCCGTTTGGGCAGTTCCATGTAGATCGTATCCACCATCAGGTCACGATCGGCTTCCTTGACGATGCCCGAGGCGATCGCGTTGTCCTTGTTTACGGGCAGGGCGAAACGGTTGCTCGGCAGGTAGTCGATTTTGCTTCCGTTGCTCAGAACAAGTTTGGTGCGCGGATCTTCGTTGCGGATAAAATCGATGGCCTCTTTCAGCTCCAACGGGCGGTCCACGATGTTTTCTATGGGCAGCATGTCGTTGGTGTAGGTGTATTTGCTGCGTGGCAGCGTGAAGGGGATGCCCGGCGCATCGTTGGCTTTGGTTTTCAGTTCGTCGATGTGCCATTCGGCGCCCAGGTAGCTCGTGTTCATGATCCGTACGTCCGGGCGCACGCCGTCCACCTCCTGATTGAACCACAGGGGGAAAGTGTCGTTATCCCCGTAGTTGATGACGATGGCGTTGGGCAGTACCGATTGCAGGTAGTTCCAGCCGATGTCGCGGGCTATCGTGCGGTGCGAACGGTCGTGGTCGTCCCAGTTCTGGGCCGCGAGAATGCCCGGTACGACCATGCAGACGACCGTAGCGGCTACGGGAGCCATGAGGCCCTTGCGTCGGGTGCCCCAGACGATCAGGTCGCGCACGGCGAGTACGCCCAGGCCGATCCAGATGCAAAAGGCGTAGAATGAACCCGCATAAACATAGTCGCGTTCGCGCGGTTCGTTGGGCGAGGTGTTGAAGTAAACCACCAGCGCGATGCCCATCATCACGAAGAGCCACATGACGATCGAGAAGTTGCGCGGATCGCGGTTGAGCTGATAGATCAGGCCGATAAGACCCAACAGGAAGGGGAGGAAATAGTAGGTGTTGCGCCCCTTGTTATTCGCTATTTCGTCCGGCAGGTTGTCCTGCGGTCCGAGGTAAAGCTCGTCGATCCACTTGATGCCAGAGAGCCAGTTGCCGTCGGTGATGATCGCGTCGGTAGGCTGGATGTCGCTCTGGCGTCCCACGAAATTCCAGAGGAAATAGCGCCAGTACATGTGGTTGAGCTGGTAGGTGAAGAAATAGTTGAGATTCTCGCGGAACGTCGGCTCCACGATTACCAGCGGTTCGTAGCCCGAACCGTCGTCCCAAAGCGTCCGGCGTCCGAAATCGAGTACTTCGATCTTGTTCGGGCGTCCCTGCGCGTCGCGGACGATTTCGCCGTTTTCATCCCGTTCGTAATCGGTCCGGGTGCGGTAGGCGCTCCATGATTTGTAACTCTCCTTGCTGGCAGCGTAGTTCCACATACGGGGGAACAGATGCATGAACTCGTCGGGGTGTTCGTACCCGGAGATGATCGAAACCGTTTTGTACTTGCCGTCGTCGTCCAGGTAGCGGACATCCTTGTATTTGTAACCGGAGGTCGGGGCCGAGAACTGGGGACCGTAGAGCAGCGGTTTGTCTCCGTACTGATCGCGGTTGAGCAGCGAATAGAGGGCGAACGGATTGCTCGGGTTGTTGCTGTTCATCGGGGGATTGGCCGCGGCGCGGATCGTAACCGATGCGTAGGACGAGTAGCCGATGAGGATCATCAGCGTCGAGAGCAGCACGAGATTGAGCACCGTGCGCCCTTTTTTATGGGTGAAATATACGCCCATGCCGAGCGCTCCCAACAGGGCTACTACGAAGAACACGAGGCCGGAATTGACGGGCAATCCCAGTGAATTGACGAAGAAGAGGTCGAACAAGGCGCCGATATAGACCGTATGGGGATGATGATACTGTTGATGAAAACCAGAATCGCGCCCGAAATGAGGGTGCTGACCGCAATACCTTTGAACGTGATGCGCTGCGTTTTGCGGAAATAGTAGATGAATACCAGCGCGGGAACGGTCAGCAGGTTGAGGATGTGCACGCCGATCGAAAGCCCCATCAGGTAGGCGATCAGCACGATCCAGCGCATCGAGTGGGGCTGGTCGGCCTGTTCCTCCCATTTGAGCATGAGCCACACCACCAGGGCGGTGAACATCGACGAGAGGGCATATACTTCGCCTTCGACGGCCGAGAACCAGAAGGTGTCGGTGAAGGTATAGGCGAGTGCTCCGACCGCACCTGTACCCAATACGGCCACGATGTTGGCTTTCGTAAGCTCCGCGCCCTGACGGGTGAGGATGCGGCGTGCCAGGTGGGTGATCGTCCAGAAAAGGAACAGGATGCAGAACGCGCTGGCCAGGCAGTTCATGGCGTTCACCATGTGGGGTACATAGTACGTCGAGGGTGCCAGTATCGTGGCCAGGCGGGCCAGCAGCATGAAGAGCGGTGCTCCGGGCGGGTGCCCTACTTCGAGTTTATACGAGGTAGCGATGAATTCGGAGCAGTCCCACAGGCTCGAAGAGGGCTCCATGGTCAGCAGATAGGTCATGGCCGCGATAGCGAAGACGATCCAGCCGACGATGTTGTTCCAGCGTTTGTAGCTATTCATTTGAGTTTCGGTTTGTCCGCAAAACGGCATGTCCCCTGCGTGCGAAGTCGAACGTCAGTTTTTTTAGGGCAGTCCGTTCGGATTTAAGTCTGTTGTTGTGTACAAATACGATGAAAGCCGGATGCAAAATCGATTTTGCCGGATTTTGCCGCAACGGGTTTCCTGTACTCTGCAAAGATACTAAGATAACGCTTAAATCGGGTGTTTATTTTTGTTTTTTGTTCGGATTCTTTGTTATCGTCGGTAAAGTATGGGGTGCCGCAGGCCGGAATCCGGGTA
>ENA-OQHN01000216-OQHN01000216.1-human-gut-metagenome-genome-assembly--contig:-NODE-216-length-22255-cov-5.749774_pt1 | contig 22255 bp, 23 predicted proteins | sample MGYA00242564_ERZ504721 | MGnify/ENA primary metagenome ERZ504721 (study PRJEB26092, sample SAMD00036212) | human gut metagenome | host: Homo sapiens | study: EMG produced TPA metagenomics assembly of...
GGATGTGGAGGCCATGCAGGAGGCGTTGTCCGATATTCTGGGGGCCTATGAGCGGGATTTTGCCAAGCACCCCAACATCAGCGAGTTTCCCAAGATTTCGATGATCTGGAAATCGATCCCGTCCCAGCTGGCGAGGGAAAATAAAAAGTTTCTCTATAAAGTAGTCAAAGAAGGGGCAAGAGCCCGTGAGTATGAGGACGCCCTGCAGTGGCTGGTCGATGCCCGCCTGGTGCATAAGATCTACCGCAGCACCGCGCCGGGCCTGCCTGTGTCTGCCTATGATGATCTTTCAGCGTTTAAGATTTACCTGGCAGACGTGGGGCTCCTCCGCCGGCTGGCCCAGCTGGCGCCGACGGCCTTTGGCGAGGGGAATCGCTTGTTCACTGAGTTCAAGGGGGCGTTGACGGAGAACTTCGTACTGCAGACCTTGATTACGCAGTTTGAAGTCGTTCCGCGGTACTGGAGCCAGAACAATCCGCCTTATGAAGTAGATTTCTTAATTCAGCGGGAGAACGACATATTTCCAATCGAAGTCAAATCCGAGGCAAACACAGCCAGCAAGAGCTTAAAGAAATTCAAGGAATTGTTCCCAAAGCAGGTGAAGCTCCGCGTCCGGTTTTCGCTGGATAATTTGAAGCTGGACGACGATATGCTGAACATTCCCCTGTTTATGGCCGACCAAACGGACCGGCTGATTGGGTTAGCGCTGGAACAACGGAACCATACGTAAATCATTCTGCAACTTTACGTTATCATACCTCGCTGACCACTGGCTACGAGACATTGACTATGCTATACTATAATATAGACTTTAAAATGAAGTTGACTTTATATACAGGGAATGAGGTGGGTGTGTTGGCGCATATCATCGCCATAACGAACCAGAAAGGCGGTGTCGGCAAGACGACGACGGCCGTCAATGTAAGCGCTTGTCTGGCCGAAAGCGGCAAGCGGACGCTCCTCGTCGATTTGGACCCGCAGGGCAACGCGACAAGCGGCTTGGGCGTCGACAAGGCGAGCTTGGAAACGAATCTGTACGACTGCCTGATCGAAGGAAGGCCGATGGAAGACGTCGTGCAGCCGACAATGATAAAGAAATTATCCCTCGTACCGGCCACGATGGACGTCGCCGGCGCGGCGGTGGAGCTGGTCACGATGGAAGACCGCGAGTATATTTTGAAGAAGGCCCTGCAGGCCTACCTGGGGCAGGTGAAGAAGTCCTACGACTACGTCGTCATCGACTGCCCTCCTTCGCTGGGGCTGCTGACGCTCAACGCCCTGGCGGCGGCTGATTTCGTCCTCATTCCCGTGCAGTGCGAGTTTTACGCGCTGGAAGGGCTGGCCCAGCTCATGCAGACCGTGGACATGGTGCGGGACAATCTGAATTCCCGCCTGCAGCTCCTGGGACTGCTCATGACGATGTACGACGGCCGGACGAATTTGTCCATCCAGGTGACGGAGGAAGTGAAGAAATACTTCAGCGGCAAGGTGTTCCACACGATTATTCCGCGCAACGTCCGCCTGGGCGAAGCGCCGAGCCACGGCGAGCCCATTACGATATACGATCCCCATTCGCGGGGCGCCGAGGTGTATACGAAATTAGCGAAAGAGGTGATACGCCGTGTCGGCTAAGAAGATGGGACTGGGCAAGAACCAGCCCTTAGGCCGGGGCCTGCAGGCCCTGGGGCTGAAGGAGCATCCGGAGCCTCACGACGGCGCAGCCCTGGAAATCGACATCGACTTGATTTCCCCCAACCCGAAGCAGCCCCGCCGGGCCTTTTCCGATGAGGCGCTCCAGTCGCTGGCCGAGTCCATTCGGCAGTACGGCCTGATCCAGCCCGTCGTCGTCCAGAAAAAGGGCGGCGCCTACGAGCTGATTGCCGGCGAGCGGCGGCTGCGGGCGGCGAAGCTCTGCGGTTTGACGAAGATTCCCGCCGTCGTGCGGGACTGCGCGCCTCAGGCGTCGGCAGAGCTGGCCCTGATTGAAAATTTGCAGCGGGAAGATTTGGACCCTGTGGAAGAAGCGTCGGCGTACCGCGCCCTGATTCAGGAATTCGGCCTGACCCAGGAGCAGGCGGCGGAAAAGGTCGGCCGGAGCCGGGTCCACGTGTCCAATATGATGCGCCTTCTCCAGCTGCCGGAGGAAATCCAGCAGTATTTAATCGACGGCGTCCTGTCTATCGGACAGGCCCGCCCCCTGCTGCAGCTGAAGGCACGGCAGGCCCAGCTGGAAGCGGCGGCCCGCATTATCGACCAGGAGCTGTCGGCCCGTCAGGTCGAAGCACTGGTCCGCAGCCTGCTCAGGGAAGAGCCGCCGAAGGACGCGCCGGAGCCCGACGCCTATCTGGAATCCATGCAGGACCGGATGAAGATGCATTTGGGCACCAATGTAGCCATCCGCCTGGGCCGGAACAAGAAGAAGGGGAAAATCGAGATTTCCTTTGCCTCAGAAGAAGAATTTGAACGATTGCTGGCTATTTTGACTGATGAGCCGGAAGACGGGGATTCCTTCTCCCCTTCCTCTTTCCGCGTGTGATCGGCAAAAACAGGCCTGTTTACGAAAGTTATTGACCTGTCAGGAGGAAAGACATGCTTTACGGATTGGACGCGCAGCTCGCGTACATGATAGGAGCCGGCATCGCCGGGCTCGTGCTGGTGCTGCTGCTGGCGTATATTGTCATATTGAACCGGCGCATCAAGGCGCTGGAAGAAAAATACACCTTTTTTATGAAGGATGAAACGGGGAAAAGCGTCGAAGCCAAGCTGCGCGAGGACGTGGCGGAGCTCCACGGCCTGCAGGACACGCTGGACCGGATTCACGAGACCCAGAAGGATATCCTGGCCGTGCAGAACCACTGCTTCCGTAAAATCGGCTTCGTGCGGTACAACGCCTTTGACAACATCGGCAACAACCTGAGCTTCGCCTGCACCGTCCTGGACGGCAAGGACGACGGCTTCTGCCTGTCGAGCGTATACGGCCGCAGCGAGTCGCGCATCTTTGCCAAGCCCATCGTCGAGGGAAAATGCCTGTACGGCATGAGCGAAGAGGAAAAGGAAAGCCTGGACCAGGCCCTGCACTATCACGGCGACGTGCAGCCGGTCCGGAAGGATTAGGATAACAGGCGCGGCAGCGCCGTATTGTAGGATTGAAGAAGGGATAGACCTTGAAATTACAGGAAATCATGACGGGGCTTAGGGCCCGTTGGCGCAATATGACGCAGTCCGCCGCCGACCTGGCCGGCGCCCTGCGCCGTTCCGGGACGGAGCCGGTCACCCTGTCGCCGCAGCAGTATCGGACGGCGCTGCGGGCGGCCATCGCCGGGGCCGTCGTCTTAGTCGCGGCTATCGGGTTCGGCCTGTACCAGTTCATTTCCCTGCAGCAGGCCCGGGCCCAGGAGTCGCTCCACGAGCAGCAGCTGCAGCTCATGCGGGAAAAGACGGCGTCGCTTCAGGAAAAAATGGATAAGATGGACGCCCTGGACCAGGAGCTCCGCCAGATGGTCAAGGGCGCAGGGACGGGCAGCAGCCCAAAAGGTGACGGTGGCACAGCGGGGGCGCAGAAGAAAGGGCCGGATCTTTCCTCTGCCGACTACAACGACCTGCTGCTGGCCACCGCCCGTCTGGAAACGAAAACGAACGCCCGCATTATCAGCTTCATTACGCTGAAAACCGTACTGAGCGATACGGCGGGGCTGCAGGTCCGGCAGATGCAGCAGGTATCAGCGCAATACGCATCGTCGACGACGCCGTCTATCTGGCCGGCGTACGGCACGATTACGTCTAACTTCGGCTACCGCGGCAACCCCATCGGCGGCGGCACGGGCTTCCACGAAGGCCTGGATATTGCCGTCGATTACGGTACGCCCGTCCAGGCGACGGCGGCCGGTGAAGTCACGGCGGCCGGCTGGGTAGACGGCTACGGAAACCTTGTCGAAGTCGATCACGGCAACGGCTTTGTCACGCGATATGGTCACAACTCCATGGTTCTCGTCGTAGTGGGACAAACGGTGCATACCGGCGACATCCTCGCCCTGGCCGGCAGCACGGGCCGCAGCACGGGGCCCCATGTCCATTATGAAGTCCGCGTACAAGGGACTCCGACCGACCCCTTGTTATTCTTGCCGTAAAGATGAGGGGACGCTGCCCGATATGGGGCGGCGCCGCCTCTTTTTTTTGAAAGGCAGGTTGTTATGCAAAAACTCAAATATTATGGCAGCGTTATCTTGTTTTTTATCGTCGTCGGCGCGTTGGGCTTCGGCACGTCCTACGTCCAGCGGCCCCATAACGTCGTCATCGGCGTCAACCTGGCCCTCAGCGGCGAGGAAAAGGCCTACGGCGAAGCGACGGCCCGGGGCATCGGCATGGCCCGCGATAAGATCAACGCCGAAGGCGGCCTGCTGGACGAGGCCGTAGCGGTCGTCACCGTTGATAATCACGGCAGCGCCGGCGACGCCGAAGCGGCAGTGAAGCAGCTGACGAGCCGTCATGCCGTGGCGATGATCGGCCCGAATTTATCCCACTGCGCCCTAGCCGTCGTCCGCGACGCGACGGCGGCGAAGATGCCCGTCATCAGCCCGGCCGGCACGAATCCCGACATTACCGTCGACCATGGGACGGGCGAAGCCCACGAGTACATGTTCCGGGCGACCTTTATCGACTCCTATCAGGGGCGGGCTATGGCCGATTACGCCTTCGGTCAGCTGAAGGCCCGCACGGCCGCCGTCGTGTATGACGAACGGCAGGCCTACTCCAAAGGGCTGGCGGCCTTTTTCAAGCAGTCCTTCTTAGCCGACGGCGGCCAGGTACCGGTCTACGTCGACGTCTCGTCAGATGACAGCTTTGCGGCGGCCGTAGCGGCCTTGAAGGCTTCGCCGTGCCAGGTCGTATATGCGCCCTTTTACGATGAAAAGGCTATGGAATTTATCGTAAAGGCCCGCGACGCCGGCATTGCGGCCCTGATTTTAGGCCCTGACGGCTGGAACGGCCGGCGCATGGCCCAGTCCCTGTCGCCGGCGTATCTGCAGAACCTGTTCTATACGGACCACTATGCCAACGACGCCAGCGAACCCGTGGCGGAGGAATTTGCCGAGGCCTATTATGAAAAATACGGCGAGCTTCCCGACAGCTACGCCGCCCTGGGCTACGACTCCTTCATGATGGTGGCCGAAGCGGTGCGGCGCAGCGGCTCGGCAGACCCGGAAAAAATCGCCGCAGAGCTGGCCAAGACCATCGATTACCACGGCGTGACGGGCATGATCGCCCTGGACGCCAACCACGACGCCATCAAGCCGGTCTTTATCATGACCTTCTGGCAGGGACAGCCAGCGCTGCTGGAAAAGCGGCCGACGGTCCAATTATGATAGGCTGTACGCGGCGGCAGACATAAAAAATGCGGAATTGTCGAGATGACAGTTCCGCAATTTTTTTGTAATACGACGAGATGTAGTTGGTGAGATGCTGCTGAGGATTTATATGATAATCGCCGTGTCCAGTTGATGTTTTAAGTAGTTGTACAATCCTTCGCGATGAATACGCCATCGCTTGCCAATTTTAAAAGCCTGCAGCTGTCCGCTGTAGCATAATTCATAGATGCCCGTCAAAGGGACTCCCGTTAGTTCGGATACTTCTTTCGGGGAAAATAGGATGCGATCAGACCATCGATTACTTGACGTATCTAAAAAGGTCATAGGGTTTAAAGAAACTGGCGGATACGGATTGCGTTTCGGGTGAATGTGTCTAGCCATGGATAGTTCTACTCCTTTCTATAACAATACTACACGCAGTACGGCAGGTATGGCGTCATGGCGGCGCGGCGCTCCTTCCAGTCAGGCATGATCATCGTCATGACGTTGTAAAAGTGGCGCGAGTGGTTGGGATGGACGAGGTGGCACAGCTCGTGGAGCATGACGTGGTCGATGATTTCCGCCGGCATGATGGCCAAGTAGGTGTTCATGGTAATGATGGCCTTGGCGGGCATGCACGAGCCCCAGCGGGAGCGCATGACGCGCTGGCGGAGCTTGGGCATGGCGATGCCGTAGGCCGAAAGCTGGGGGAAGATGCGGGCCAGGCTTTCGGCGAACAGCTTCTCCCCTTCCCTGCGCAGCAGCTCGTGGTACAGATGGCGTCGCTCCTCGAGGGTGTTGTCGGCCAGCTCCATGAATACGGTCCGGCCGCGGCGGCGCACCGTATTGCGCAGGCCCAGGCGCACGTCGAGGGTACAGGCCGTCCCCGCCACGTACAGGCTGTCGCCGTCCCGCAAGGTCAGCACCGGCAGGGCTTTCCTGCAAACGTACTCGTCCAGGGCTTTCACGATGAAGGGGCCCTGCTTTTGCAGAAAGGCCTCGATGTGCTCTATGGGAACGCGGGGCCCTGCCGATACGTAAATGGATAAGTCGGGGCGGACGCGGAGGTTGATGTTTTTTACGGCCTTCCGCTCCAGGACGTACGTCAGCTGACGGCCCTCAAGGCAGATGGGGCGCTGCGATATGGGATTCATATTCCTCTCCTCTGTCGATGTGGTATAATACCATCATATTATACTATATGCTGCAAGGAGATACTATCATGCTCGATTTTACGGCAATCGATTTTGAAACAGCCAATAAATACTACAACAGCGCCTGCTCCCTGGCGGCCGTTTCCGTACGGGACTACGAAACGGTCCGGGAAGGCTATACCCTCATCCGCCCTCCTTATATGTCCTTTTCGCCGGACAACATCCGCATCCACGGCATCACGCCCGATCAGGTGCGGGACAAGCCGAAATTCGACGCCCTGTGGGACCGCGTCCGGCCTCATCTGGAGGGCCGCATCCTCGTGGCCCACTACGCCGTGTTCGACACGCGGGTCCTGCGCAGCCTGCTCAAGACGTACGAGCTGGAGCCGCCCCGGGCGACGTATGCCTGCACGGTGGAAATTTCCCGCAAGGTCTGGCCCGATCTGCCCAATCACAAGCTCGACACGGTAGCCGGCTTCCTGGGCTATTCCTTCCGCCACCATCAGGCCTTGGACGACGCCCGGGCCTGCGCCTTCATCGTCTGCGAGGCGGCGAAACAGGTCGGCGCGTCTTCCATGGAAGAACTCATGGCGGCGACGGGCCTCTCCCTGAAGACGTTATAGACATATGAATTTTGCATATAGAAGGGGGCCCCATGTCGTTTAGTAATACATATCTTACATTATCGTCAATCTATGCGTATAATGAAACAAGATAATTTCTATACCGAAAGGGGATTGAACATCATGAAAATTGTATTGCTTGAATCGCTGGGAATCAGCCAGGAACTTCTCGATTCGTACGTAAAGCCTCTGCGGGAACAGGGCCATGAATTCGCCGCCTACGAACGCAACGACGACCCGGCCGTCCAGATCGAAGAAGCCAAGGACGCCGACATCCTCATCATCGCCAACATGCCCTTGAAAGGCGAAGTCATCAACGCCTGTCCGAACCTGAAATACATCAACGTAGCCTTTACGGGCGTCGACCACGTCGATTTGGAAGCGGCTAAGGCCAAAGGCGTTAAAGTCAGCAACGCTTCGGGCTATTCGACCGTCGCCGTTGCCGAACTGACCATCGCCATGATCCTCGACCTGCTCCGCTATGTGCCACAGGTAGACGCAGCCTGCCGCGCCGGCGGCACGAAGGCCGGCTTCATCGGCGCTGAACTGGAAGGCAAGACTGTCGGCCTCATCGGCACGGGCGCTATCGGCCACCGCGTCGCCGAACTCGTCCACGCCTTCGGCGCCAAGGTCATCGCTTACAACGGCTTCTCCCATAAGGCCGATACGGAGCTCATCAAATACGTTCCCTTGAAGGAACTGATGGAACAGTCCGATATCGTATCGCTCCACTGCCCCGTTACGGACCAGTCCCGCGGCATGATCAACGCCGAAACGCTGTCGTACATGAAGCCGACGGCCTTCCTGGTCAACGAAGCCCGCGGCCCCGTCGTCGACTCCCAGGCTTTGGCAGACGCCCTTAACAGCGGCAAGATTGCCGGCGCCGGCATCGACGTATTCGAAAACGAACCGCCTCTCGATACGAATCATCCCCTGCTCCACTCCAAGAATACCATCGTCACGCCCCACGTAGCCTTTGCGACGAAGGAATCCATGGAAAAACGCGCCGTCATCGTCTTCGACAACATCGACGCCTACATGGCAGGAAACCAGAAAAACGTAATCTTATAAGGTATACGATTTTCCAAGCAGTATAGGTCTGTCCGACTTGTACTGCTTTTTTTATGGGCAGAAATAGCATACGCTATACTATAAATAGATAGGAAATCAAATAACTATAGCATATTTGCAAGCAACAAAAAATATATTGCTTAACATAACACTAGTATGGTAGTATGTAAACAACGAAAGACATCATTTAGATAACCAAGTATTCAGCACGTATGCAAAGGAGTAAACCAGTATGAGCATGAGAATGACCTTCCGTTGGTACGGAGAAAAAGACGACAAGATTACATTGCAGCAGATCGACCAGATCCCTGGCATGGACGGTATCGTCGGCGCATTGTTCGACATTCCCGTCGGCGAAGTATGGCCCGTAGAGCCGCTGTTTCACATTAAGAAGCAAGCCGAAGCGAATAACCTCGTATTCAAGGACTTGGAAAGCATCAACGTCCATGAAGACATTAAGCTCGGCCTTCCGAGCCGCGACCAGTACATCGAAAACTACATCCAGTCCCTGCGCAACGCCGCAAAGGCCGGCATCGAAATGGTATGCTACAACTTCATGCCCGTCTTCGACTGGACCCGCACGGAGCTGGCCAAGCCCCTCTACGACGGCTCGACGGTCCTGGCTTACGACTACCACATGGTAGCCGGCAAGACGCCCCAGGACATGGTAAAAGAAGTCCTGGAAAACAGCAACGGCTACGTCCTCCCCGGCTGGGAACCGGAACGGCTGAAAGAGCTGACCCGCCTGTTTGAAGCGTATGAAGGCATGGACGAAGACGGCCTGCGCAAGAACCTGGAATACTTCCTTAAAGCCGTCATCCCTGTGGCCGAAGAAGTGGGCATCAAGATGGGCATCCATCCCGACGATCCCCCCATTTCCGTATTCGGCCTGCCCCGCATCGTAAAGAACGAATCGGACCTCGACAAGATCGCCGCTATGGTAGACAGCCCGAGCAACGGCTTCACCATCTGCACGGGCTCCCTCGGCGCCAACCGCCAGAACGACATTCCCCACATCATCCGCAAGTTCGGCAAGATGGGCCGCGTCAACTTCCTCCACATCCGCAACGTACAGGTTCACGAACCGTGGGTATTCAACGAAGTGGCTCATAAATCGCAGATCGGCAACCTCGACATGTTTGAAATCGTCAAGGCCGCCTACGACATCGGCTTCGACGGCCCGATCCGTCCGGACCACGGCCGCATGATCTGGGGCGAAGAAGGCCGTCCCGGCTACGGCTTGTACGACCGCGCTCTCGGCGCAAACTACCTCTGCGGCCTTTGGGACGCTATCAACCGCATTTGCGGCCAGAAATAGGACGTATACGATAAGGAGGAACCTGACATGCTACATTTAAATCGCCGCAGCCTCGTCGAAGACAAGGCTGCCTGGGAACAAGCCGGCATCGCCCTGTATCAGTTCGATACAGAGGCTGTGGAAGCAGCGACGAAAGAAACGCCCCAGTGGATTCACTTCGGCGGCGGCAATATTTTCCGCGCCTTCATCGCCGCCCTCCAGCAGCGTTTGCTCGACGAAGGCCTGGCTAAGACCGGCATCATTACGGCTGAAACGTACGACGAAGAAGTCATCGAGCACGTATACCGCCCCTTCGACAACCTCAGCCTGGCTGTCACCATGTACGCCGACGGCCGCTTTGAAAACGAAGTCATCGGCTCCGTCGTCGAATCCGTCGTCTGCCGTCCCGATTTCGCCGAAGACTGGAAGCGCCTCAAGGAAATCTTTACGAGCCCGTCCCTGCAGGTAGCCAGCTTCACCATTACGGAAAAGGGCTATAAGCTGACGGACTACGCCGGCAACTACTTCCCCGCCGTGGCCGAAGACATGAAGAAGGGCCCGGAACAGGCGACGAGCTCCATGGGCTCCATCGCCGCCCTGGCCTACGCCCGCTACAAGGCCGGTGCCTATCCCTTCGCCTTCCTGAGCCTCGATAACTGCTCCCACAACGGCGACAAGATCAAAGAAGCCATGACGGCCTTTGCCCAGCAGTGGGTCGCCAACGGCGTGGCCGAACCGGGCTTTGCCGACTACATCAGCGACGAAACGAAGGTTTCCTTCCCGTGGAGCATGATCGACAAGATTACGCCCCGGTCGTCCGAAAAGGTACAGGAATACCTGAAAGGCATCGGCTTCGGCGATACGGAACTGATTCACACAAACAAGGGTACCTATGCGGCTTTCGTCAATGCTGAAAACGCTCAGTACCTGGTCATCGAAGACAAGTTCCCCAATGGCCGCCCGGCCCTCGACAAAGCCGGCGTCATCTTTACGGACCGGGAAACGGTAGACAAGGTCGAACGGATGAAGGTCTGCACCTGCCTCAACCCGCTGCACACGGCCCTGGCCGTCTACGGCTGCCTCCTCGGCTACACCCTCATTGCCGACGAAATGAAGGACGCCCAGCTCAAAGGCCTCATTGAACAGATGGGCTACGGCGAAGGGCTGCCCGTCGTCACCAACCCCGGCGTCCTCGACCCGAAGGCCTTCATCGCCGAAGTCCTGGAACAGCGCCTGACCAACGGCAACCTGCCCGATACGCCCCAACGCATCGCCACGGACACGTCCCAGAAGGTCGGCATCCGCTTCGGCGAAACGATCCGCGCTTACGGCGACAAGGCAAAAGACCTGACCTACGTGCCCTTGGTCATCGCCGGCTGGTGCCGCTACCTCCTGGCCGTAGACGACGAAGGCAAGTCCTTCACGCCGAGCCCGGACCCGCTGCTCCAGAACGTACAGGAAGCCCTGCAGGGCGTCGTCCTCGGCGACGTTGCCTCGGCCAAAGGCAAGCTGCGCCCCATCCTGTCCAACACGGGGATTTTCGGCAGCGACCTGTACGAAGCCGGCCTCGGCGAAAAGATCGAAGGCTACTTCGAAGAACTCATCGCCGGCCCCCATGCTGTCCGCAATACATTAGTCAAGTACGTGAAATAGATATCGTTTAAGGAGGAAATGCAATTATGAAAGCTGTCGTAGTAGAAACACCGGAAAAGATTACCGTCGTAGAACGTGAAATACCTGAAATCACCAGCACCCAGGTCTTGCTCAAGGTCAAAGCAGCCGGTATCTGCGGCTCCGACGTAGGCATTTATCACGGCAAAAACGCCTTCGCCACCTATCCCCGCGTCGTAGGCCATGAATTTGTCGGTGAAGTCGTCAAGGTCGGCGCTGACGTGAAGAACGCCGCCGTCGGCGACCACATTGCCGTCGACCCCGTCGTTTCGTGCGGCCACTGCTATGCCTGCCGCACGGGCCGCCACAACGTCTGCAAGACCGTCAACGTATTGGGCGTCCATCGCGACGGCGGCTATCAGGAATACGTCGCCGTAGAACAGGACCAGCTCCACCAGCTGCCGAAGGACCTTCCCTGGGAAATCGCCGCGACAGTTGAACCGTACTCCATCGGCGCCCAGGTCGCCCATCAGGGCCGCCTGACCGGCGACGACACGGTCCTTATCTGCGGCGCCGGCCCCATCGGCCTGATCATCCTGCAGGTCGCCAAGATGAAGGGCGCGAAGGTCGCCATCCTCGACGTCGTCGATTCCCGCCTGGAAACGGCGAAGGAAATGGGCGCCGACATGGTCATCAACAGCAAGACGAAAGACCCCGTCGAAGCGATGAACGAATTTACCGGCGGCGAAGGCTTCAACCTCATTTACGAAGCGACGGGCAACGTCAACGTATTGCAGATGTGCATCCAGAAGCTGCCCAGCCCGGCAGGCCGCGTCGTCGTATTGGGCTTCTCGACGGTCGAATTCCCCATCCGTCAGGTCGACATCATGAGCAAGGAACTGGAAATCATCGGCACGCGCCTCAACAACTACCGTTTCCCCGAAGTCATCGAATGGTTTAAAGAAGGCAAGGTCGACCCGAAATCCATCGTCACCAACACCTTCCCCTTCACCGAAGCGGACAAGGCCTTCCAATACAACGACGAACACCCGGAAAACGTGCTGAAAATCGTTCTTACGTTTTAACATTCCCGTAGTTTAATGTTTCCGAAAGGACGGTATCAGCGAATGAGTCAACAAGCATCGTATCAAATCAAAACATCGGAATTAGTCAAAGTCGTCGCCAGCGGCTGGCTGGGCACGGCCATGGAGTTCATGGATTTCCAGCTCTACTCTCTGGCAGCGGCTATCGTATTCAACGAAATCTTCTTCCCCGAATCGGACCCGGCCATGGGCCTCATCATGGCCATGGGTACCTACGGGGCCGGGTATGTTGCACGTCTCGTCGGGGCCTTCGTCTTCGGCCACGTCGGCGACAAGATGGGCCGCCGCACGGTATTATTCGTCACGATTACCCTCATGGGCCTGGCATCTACCCTCATCGGCTTTTTGCCGACGTACTCTGAAGTCGGCATCTGGGCTCCGGCCGGCCTCGTCGCCCTCCGCATCATCCAGGGCTTAGGGGCAGGCGCGGAAATCAGCGGCGCCGGCGTCATGGTTACGGAATTCTGCGAAACGAAGACCCGCGGCCTCGTCGGCAGCCTCGTCGGCCTCGGCACCTCGTCGGGCACCCTGTTGGCCAACCTCATCTGGACCATCATCCTAACGATGCTCACCAAGGAAGAAGTCCTGCTCTGGGGCTGGAGAATCCCCTTCTACGCTTCCTTCGTCGTCATGATCGCCGCCGTATTGATCCGGATGTTCGTTCACGAAAGCCCGGTTATGGCGGAAAAGAAGAAATTGCTGGAAGCCGAACGGGAAAAACAGCTTGCCGGCGACGTTCCTGTCGAACAGCAGCCGAAAAAAGGCAAGAAGAGCTTCCTCGTCGCCCTGGCCCTGCGCTTCGGCCAGGCCGGCAACAGCGGCCTCATGCAGACCTACCTGGCCGGTTTTATCGTCACGGTCCTCGCCATGGAAAAGACCGTCGCGACGGAAGCCAACATCATTTCGTCCTGCATTTCCTTCTTCACCATTCCCTTTGTCGGCTGGCTCGGCGATAAGTTCGGCCGCCGCAAGATGTACATGTTCCTCTCCCTGGCTACGGCTATCTACGCCGTTCCCATGATGCTTCTCTTCGAAACGAAGGACCCCGTCATCCTGACCATCGCCATGGTCATCGGCCTGAACGTCGGCGTACAGGGCCTCTTCGCTCTGGAAAACGTCGTATTGACGGAGCTGTTCGGCGCAAGACACCGCGTCACCATGGTATCGCTGGCGAAGGAAATCGCTGGCCTCGTCGCTACGGGCTTCGGTCCGATCATCGCGGCCGCCGCCGTTACGGCGATGACGGGCAGCTGGGTTCCCCTGGCCGTCATGACCATTCTCTTCTCCATGTCCAGCTTCTTCGGCGCCTACTTCTCCGAAGATACGACGGGACGAGACCTGAACGAACTGGACGACGCTATGTAACGTCATGTCATATGCAACGGATAACTGAGTATAGTACCTTACTGTACTCAGTTATTTTTCTAAGAAAACAAGGAGGATTTCTATGGCAAAGGTATTAACCATCGGCGAAGCCATGGGCCTGCTCATTGCGGACCGGCCCGGCGATTTGGCCGAAGTGGAGCAATTTTCCCGCCACGTCTGCGGAGCCGAATTAAATTACGCCGTCGGCATGGCCCGCTTAGGCCACGACGTATCCTATATTTCCAAGGTAGGCGGCGACCCCTTCGGCCGCAGCATTCGGGCCTTTTTGAAATACAACGGAATCCATACGGACTATGTGCAGACCGACGAGGCCCATATGACGGGCTTTCAGATGAAGGAACGGGTCTTGGAAGGCGACCCGGCTGTGGCGAATATCCGCAAGTACACAGCCTTCTCCTTCATGACGCCTGACGACCTGCAGGGCATCTGCTGGGACGGCGTGACCCACGTCCATACGACAGGCATTCCCCTGGCCTTGTCGCCGTCGTGCCGCCAGACCGTCGTGGCCCTCATGAAGGAAGCCCGCCGCCGCGGCGTGTCCGTTTCCTTCGATACGAACCTGCGGCCCATGCTCTGGCCCGATACGGAAACGATGGCCAGCGTCATCAACGACGCCGCCCAGTACGCCGATATCGTCATGCCCGGCCTCAGCGAAGGCAAGATACTGACCGGGCTGGACGATGAAAAGGCCGTCGCCGGCTATTATCTGGAACGGGGCGCGAAGCTCGTCGTCATCAAGCTGGGCGGCAGCAGCGGCACATACGTCGCCGACCGCGAAGGCGGGCAGTACGTACCGAGCTACCGCGTAGACCATGTCGTCGACACGGTCGGAGCCGGAGACGGCTTCGCCGTCGGCTTTACCAGCGCCTGGCTGGAAGGCTTGTCCATGGAAAAAGCGGCCCGCCGGGGCGCCGCCGTCGGAGCTATGGTCATCCAGGTCGCCGGCGACAACGAAGGCTTGCCGACAAGAGAGCAGCTGGCGGCATTCCAAAACGAACAAGCAAAATAGCGGATTGCAATGCAGATAAACGGGTTGAGGAACTACATGTCCTCGGCCCGTTTTTTTAGTCGCCGAATAGGCATGATAAAACCCCTAGTTACACTAGGGGTAGAAAAAATTTCTTATAGAAACAGAAGAGAACCTCCTATGATACAATGAAGCGGGTCTGGCAACCACATCCATAAGCAGAATAGGAGGTTCCTGTCAATGAATGACATAAAAAGTTTAACACATAGCAAGTGGAGATGTAAATATCATATCGTCTTTGCTCCCAAATATAGGCGGCAGATTATTTATGGAAAGATAAAAGCAGATATAGGAAGAATCGTACGGCAGTTGTGTGAGAGAAAAGGGTAGAAGTCATTGCGGGAGAATGCTGCCGGATCATATCCATCTTTTAGTGTCCATCCCACCGCATATCAGTAGTTCACAGTTCATGGGCTATCTAAAGAGTAAGAGCAGCTTAATGATAGTTGATAAACATGCAAATTTAAAATACAAGTATGGAAATCGGCATTTCTGGTGCAGGGGATATTATATAGACAGCGTAGGAAAATACGAAAATGCCATCAAGGAATACATACGCAATCAATTACAAGAAGATATGATGATGGATACGTTAGATTTTAAGGAAACGAAAGACCCGTTTACGGGTGAGTAAGAGATAAAGGCTAAAAAAATGCCCCCGGATAGGGGGCAGCCCGTGGTATGGATGTGATTGCAGACTTTATTCAGTGCACTCTTTAGAGTGCGACCACAGGAAGTAGGCCCTTATAGGGCCTGATCAAACCACCAGTTTTACTGGTGGTTTTGATTTGGTTATGCCGAGGCTTGTTTTGTATACTTTAATACACAATCGTTTTACTTTACAAAAGGATTTACGTAGTCTATAATGAAGGACAAAACATCATATTTTATCAATATGAGCGGAAAATTATGAAACGCGTTCTGCCCCTGCGCCTGGATCAGGCTGCCTCGGCGGGATTTGCGTCATGAGGAGGTTTTACCTATGGAATATCGTATTCGCCGGGCCCTGCAGGGCATGGTGCGGCACAGCTACCTGAAGGACGAGGGGACGGCTCTGGAGAAGGATATTATCGACTGCTCCCTGGGCATCAACCCCTGCGGCGTCACGCCGAAGCTGACGAAGGACATGTACGCGGCGACCTTTGACGTCCTGGCTAGCTATCCGGCTCATCCCTACGTGGAAACGCGGCGGCATATTTGCGAGTATTTTTCCGACGTCGCATCGCTGGACGTCAGCCAAATCAGCATGCAGAGCGGCTCTATGAGCGCCCTGCGGGCTGTCAACTCCATCTTCCTGGAAGACGGGACGCGGGTCCTCGCTCCCCAGCCCTGCTTTTCGTCGTATACGACGGACGCCCGGGCCTGCGGAGCCGAAGTCGACGTCGTGCCCCTGCGGGAAGAGGACCATTTCGCCTTCCCTGTAGACGAATATGTCGCGGCTATCAGTGAACATCACCGCCTGGCCTACCTGGACAACCCCAACAACCCGACGGGGCAGGCCTTGTCCATGGCCGACCTGCGGCGGATTTTGACGGCGGCCCGGGAAAAGGGCGTCCTCGTCCTCGTCGACGAAGCTTACGGCGACTTTTTGGACAAATCCGAATCGGCTCTGTCCCTCCTCGATGAATTCGACAACCTCATCGTGACCCGGACGTTTTCCAAGGGCTTCGGCTTAGGGGCATTGCGGGCCGGCTACATCGCCGTTCCCAAGGCCATGGCCGATATTCTGGAAGCCTTCGGCGGCGAGATGAACCTGACGACGCCGGCGGCGGCCATGGTTCCCGTCGTATTGTCCGACCCGGCTTTCCTGGCCTATTCGCGGGACCTCATCGCCCAGAACAACCAGACCCTTCTGTCGGGACTGCAGGTGCTCAAGACGTCGGCGACGCGGGACGACGTGCCTATTACCCTGTTCTATAGGATCAGGACGTCGATTTGGGAGCCTTGTTCTGGAAATACGGCATCCGCGTGGAAAACGGCGTCGACTTCGAAGGCATCGGCAAGCGCCACGTCCGCCTGCGCGTGCCTCAGGACATTACGGAATTAGCGCGCCGCTTAGAGCGCATCGAAGCGGAACTGCAGGCGGCGCGATAAAGGAGAGATGGATATGAATCAAAGACAGCAACACGAAAGTCAGCCTGCGCAACGTCGTCATTTTCGCCGGCGCTTACTGCGCCTTCAGCATCGGGTCGGGCTATGCGACTGGCCAGGAAATCCTCCAGTTCTTCGGAGCCTTCGGCCCTCAGGGCATCATCGGCTGCTTCGTCAGCATGCTCATCTTCGCCTTTCTGGGCGGGGCCCTCATGCAGAAGGGCTACGATTTGAAGCTGAAATACCACACCCAGGTCTTTCACTACTACTGCGGCAAGTACATCGGCACGTTTTTGGAATGGGTTACGATCTTATTTTTATTCAGCGTCGTGTCGATCATGATCGCCGGCACGGGAGCTGTGGCCTCGGAATACTTCGCCCTGCCCGGCGACGTGGGCAGCGTGTTTATGGCTCTCCTGTGCATCCTGTCCATCCTGCTGGGCCTGATGCGCCTGGCCGACGTCATCGGTTCCATGGGTCCGGTTATCATCTTCTTTACCATCGGCATCGGCATCCTGACAGTCCTCAACGCCAATACGGACTGGGCCAAGGGCTGGGACATCTTGTACGACCTGCGTTCGACGAAATCCTGGTGGTTCTCGACGTACGATTTCCTTGATTCGGCCTGGTTCAGCGGCGTCCTGTACGCTTCCTGCATGGTCTTCGGCTCCATCCCCTTCCTGACGGGCCTGGGCGGCAAGGCCAACAGCCGGCGCGAAGCCTTCCTCGGCGGGTTCCTCGGCGGCGTGGCCCTGATGATCGCCAGCGCCCTCATGATGGCGGCCATGCTCTGCTTCCCGGCGGAAGTGGCAAAGCTTCAGGTTCCCAACCTGTTTTTGGCTCAGCAGTTCGCTCCGGCCCTGGCCCTCATCTTCTCGGTCATCCTGCTCCTGGGCATTTACAGCACGGCGGCTCCCATGTTCTGGGTCGTCATCAACAAGCTGGAGCAGTGGATGCCCAACAAGACCGTCAAGATGGTCGTGACCGTCGTCCTGGGCGTCGTGGCCTACTTCGGCGCGCAGATCGGCTTCGGCAAGCTCATCGGCTTCCTCTATCCCCTGATGGGACAGGTCGGCGTGCTCATGATCATCGTCGTCCTGGTCAAGGTATTCATCCTGAAGGACAACAAAGACCCCGGCCTGGAACGGGAAGAATAACGTCTCCTGCCCTCTTGCCTCTGCGGCAAGGGGGTATTTTTCGTCAAAGTACAGAAAGAGGACGCATTTTTTGTATCGGTATACATCAATTTTTTTTAGCCAATGCATTTCAATTTGAAGCCGTAATATGGTAGAATATGAAGTATGGTAATTTTTTAGATACAGGGGACGCCAATGGAACAGTTACGATTACTGGAAAAAGAGCCGCGGGAGAACGTGCGGGAATACGCCTACCGCGTGTTATACGATAACATCATGAATCTGCATCTGGTGCCTGGGACGGCCATGTCGGAACAGGAGCTGTCGACGATGCTGTCCGTCAGCCGGACTCCCGTGCGGGAGGCCTTTATCCGCCTGGCCCAGAAGGGCCTTCTCGACGTATTGCCCCAGCGGGGGACCTTCGTGTCTAAGATCAATACGGAGCAGCTGGCAGAATTCCGCTTTCTGCGGGTGACCATGGAGACGGCCGTCGTCGCCCTGGCCTGCCGGGAGTTTCCCGAAGAATACATGTGGAAGCTCCAGCAATGCCTGAAGGAGCAGGAGCTGTACCTGCGCCGCCGCGATGTCAACGGCTTTTTCGCCAGCGACAACCAGACCCACAGCATCCTGTACCAGGGCTGCGGCAAGCCGCATATCTGGCAGATCATTGAAAGCTCCACAGCCGACTACATGCGGGCCCGCGTGCTGAACATCGCCGCGGCGGCCGAGCAGATGAACATCCTCTACAGCCAGCATCAGGCCCTGGCGGAAGCCATCCTGCGCCACGACGCCCAGCGCGGCGTAGCCATTATGGAAGAACATATCAACAAGGGCATCATCGACGTGGAAGTGCTGCGCAAGCAGTATCCCGATTACTTTAAATAATGCATAGACCCTCCCTGCCGGACGATTCGGCACGGAGGGTCATTTTTTTATGGGCGGACATCGGGTTGGAAATCGCCGCTATACGGCGAAATACATCGGGACATACTGGGAATATACCGGCGCATATCGGACTATTGACGGCGTATACGATGCAGGGCCGTTTCGCCCCATCGGCGTCATTATGCTGATTTCCCTGTCTATACCCACTGCAGTACGTCCGTACCGTTACGCGTAACGTCTTATCTTTTCTCTTTGTTTTTTGTTTCTTTTTTATTTGCATACCCGTATATACAGAAATGACGTGTATTTTTGTGTCGGACAAAGATGCTGAAACTGCATAGCTGAAAGGGAAATAAATGCTTCCTTTCCTGTCCCATATACAGTAGCGAGCAAAGACGGCCCCAGGGCGGGCGGAAAGGAGCGGCGCATGAGGACGCTGCGGTGGTTTCAGACAAAGGTCGGGTTGTTTCAGGACCCGCGCATGATGTATCTGCTGAGTCAGCCCAGCGGCGACTCCTATTTCGTCATCTGGTTTTACCTGAAGGATCTGGCCGGCATGGTCAATGACGACGGATATATTTACGTAGCTAAGGGGCAGGCCGTGACGACGGCCCTGCTGGCCCGACAGCTGCGCCGCCGCCGGGCCTTCGTGGAAAAGGTCCTCGATGTGTTCGAGCAAATCGACCTCATCAGCCGCGATGAGACGGGCCTGATCCGCATCGTGCCCTGGCATGAAATCCAGAGCTTTGACCGGGATGAGAAAAAACGCCGCGACGCCCGCGACCGCATGCGCCGCTATCGCCGACGCAAGGCCGAAGGCGGCGCGGCGCGCTGCCATACGTCCGAAGCTCCGGCCGGAAGGGGCACAGCGGCGGAAGAAGCTGTCTATGACCAGCGCTGCGGCGGCGAAGACTATGTCCGGCCTTCGGCGCAGGCTGCCCCGTCGGGATACGTCTGCTCGGACGAGACAGCGGCAGAGGAAACGGCCCCGGTCTGCCCGGTTGACGGTCTCGTCCCCGTTCGGGAAGGGATTGGCTATGCCGTTTCACCCTGTGACGATAGTGAAGCTCCTGCCGTATGGGACGACGCAGATTCGACGGAGACGGACTGGCAGGACGAGGAATGCCCTGGCCTGCAGGATACGTGCGCCCACATAGCCGAGCCCGGCGGCAACAGCGGTATTGCGCCCGTATGGACTATGGCAGCCCAAAGAGGCTGCGATAGTGCGAACGATCCGTCCCCTTCGGCAGGACGAGGCGCCCTGCGCTGCTATACGGCGGCCTTCGGCCAGATGAGCAGCCGCACGGCAGAGGAGCTGACTGACCTGGCCCGCTGCTGGGGCGACGAAGCGGTCTGCGCCGCCATAGACATTGCCAGGGACAACGGCGCGTCCGGCATTCGCTACATCCGGGCCGTCCTGGTCAACAGCGGCGGGCGGCCGCGGCGAAGGGAGACGATGTATGAACGACGGGAGAAGGAATTTAATCAATACATTGATACAATGCTTCGGCAAATCTGGGAATCCGACGGGGATGGCTGCTAGAATGCGCATCCTGAAGGACATGCTGCCGCCCATGACGGAGGACCAGGCCCGCGCCCTGGCGCGGCGCATACTGGAGGCACACCGCTTCGAGCCGTCCATTGCCGACGTACTCGCCCATTGGCGGGATATGGAACGCCGCCGCCGTCAGCAGGAAGGGATAATCTATCTGGACGAGACACCGCCGCGGATTTCCCACGCCGAGAGGAAACGCCGCGCCGGCGAGCTGCGCCGCGTCCGGACTGCCCTCGGCCAGCGCCGCTCCGTGCCGGGCCTCGTCGTATCGGAGGGCCTGACGGCCTTTGCCCGGTCTTTTTTTCCCCACATGAGCGAGGAGCTCATCGAACGAAACAAGATGGAAATCGCCAACTGCCGGGCTGACCGGGAGCGGGAAGACCGCTGCGCCAGCCCCTACGTCACCATGATGGAGCTCGACGAGACGGGCTGCGTGACCCTGTACATGGCGAAGCGACCCAGAGAGGAGGATGCCCATGCAGAAGATCCTGCGCTTTTTGAGGTCTGTCGATAAACGGACCGTCGTCTTTATCATCCGCATACTGTATTTTCTGATTAGGAGGAACTATACTGATGAAAGTCTATCTCAATCCAGGCCACGACCGCCTGCTGGACAGCGGAGCGGTCAACGCCGCCCTGAACCTGCGCGAATGCGACCTGGCCTATGAGCTGGCCGAGGCTGTCCAGGCCTATTTGGAGCGAAACGGCGTCGCCGTCGTCCTGGGCCAGTCCGACGATTTGTACGCTGTCTGCGGACAAGCCAACGCCGCCGAAGCGGACGTATTCGTGTCCCTTCATTTCAACGCCTTCAATAAGCGGGCTACGGGCACGGAAACACTCATTTCCAATACACCCCAAAGCCTGCTCCTGGGCCACTGCATCCAGGCCAACGTCAAGGCCGTCCTCAACCTGCCCGACAGGGGGCTGAAAGAGCGGCCGGGCCTCTTCGTCCTGCGCAACACGGCCATGCCTGCCGTCGTGGTAGAAGTCTGCTTCATCGACAACGACTACGACATGCGCTGCTACGAGGCCCATAAGGACGAAACCGCCAGGGCCATCGCCGCAGGCATCATACAATATCCGGCCATGCGCGGCCAGGCCGCGGCGTAAGGAAGCATTATAACCGTAAAGCGCCCCCTTCCTATCGGTACGTGCCGGCTGGAACCGGGCGCTTTTTGCATTGCTTATATCATGCTGTATCTTCATCATAAACGACAGGATGCGACATTGTATTTTGCAGCGATATTTTTTATACTAAAGGTAAGAAAGGAGGGCTTAGACATGATGTATCCCTATATGACGCTGAATGACGGCACGGAAATTACGCATTCTCAACTGTTGGATCTGCAGCATGACGGCACGATAACCGTAGAAGTACATTTTGAGCGGCCTACGGATACGGGATTTGACAGCGCCAGATGTTCTCTTCCCAGTTATACCTGGCTGTATCATGAAGGATTCAGCGCAGAAGAAATAGAGCGATTTGAACAATTTTTGAAGCGCAATGTCCATCTTTTCTTTAAATTTGCCGGCCAAGGAGGCCTTTTCTGTGCCTAGTTTATTTAAAATTGGTGAATATATTAACAAGACGGGTTGGAGATCCTTTTCCGGCCCGTTTTGCGCAGGCGTTCTGCATTTTTTGCATAGGTCGTTTGTTGCCAAGGCGTATGTATGTTTGGTATAATCCAAGTAGAAGGAAATAGTTATTAATGTACAGATTCGCAGGGAAGTGGGAGTATGGCAAACGTATTTGACGTAGCAAAATATATATTGCAAAAAGAAGGCAGCATCAGTACATGGAAGCTTCAAAAGTTGTGTTATTATTCGCAAGCATGGGCGCTGGCTTGGACTGGAAAACCGCTGTTTTTTGAAGATTTTCAAGCGTGGCGCAATGGTCCTGTATGTCCAGAGTTATTTCAAAAACATAAAGGAATGTATTTTGTATCGGAAGATACATTTTCTGATGCTGATACT
>ENA-OQHN01000218-OQHN01000218.1-human-gut-metagenome-genome-assembly--contig:-NODE-218-length-21885-cov-2.905460_pt1 | contig 21885 bp, 25 predicted proteins | sample MGYA00242564_ERZ504721 | MGnify/ENA primary metagenome ERZ504721 (study PRJEB26092, sample SAMD00036212) | human gut metagenome | host: Homo sapiens | study: EMG produced TPA metagenomics assembly of...
GTCGCTGTTGCCGTTACTCGGTTCTGTCGCGTCGAAGCACAGCATCTTGATGATCTGGTTGGTCACGAGCGTGACGCTGTTGGAGGGGTAGCCTGCGTGGTTCTTATCGGCCACGATCCAGACGATCGGGCTGCCGTACAGGCTGCCGAACTTGACCTTCGACTTGTTTGCGAGGTTGCTCAGTTTTTGGGCCATGAGTTGTGTCTCCTTTCGGTGATGGTTTGAGCTCCGGGAAATAGCTGAAGAAATAGGCGTCCATGTTCTGCCGCAGGTGGTAGGTGTTGCCGTGTGAGATGCGGCCCGTCCAGCTCGCGTAGGATTGCACGACGCTGTCGAGTGTCATCTTGCCGGAGTCCACCAGCCCGCGGAACTTGCGGATCTTGCGCTTCATGTTGTCGATGCTCTTGGCTCGCACTTTCCTCACGACCTTGCCGGTCTGCGTGAGGTAGGTGTGAAACCGAGGAAGTCGATGCCGTTCTTCAGCGGGAAGATCTGCGTCTTGCCGTTCAGCCGAAGGCCGAGCGGCTTGATGTACGCCTCGATCTCCTTGAGTATCTGCCGGAGCAGCAGCTTGTCGCTGTGGATGATGTAGAAGTCGTCCATGTACCTGCCATATACGAGGCCGCGGTCATCCCTCAGCCAGTGGTCGAAGGCGTCCAGATAGAGCAGCGCGAGCAGTTGGCTCGACTGGTTGCCGATCGGGATGCCGGGGTCTGGCGTGCTGTCGATTATGAGCCACAGCAGCCACTCAGCGAAGTCGATCAGCTCGGGATCCTTCAGCCACTTCAGGGCCCGGCGGGCCGTTTCGTAGCAGTAGGAATGGAGCAGGGTGTAAAAGAACTTTGAAAAATCGCCCTTCAGTACCCAGCCGTCGGCGTAGTCCCACTCGTTCATCGGCCGGGGCGGCAGGCCGGCAGCCTTGCGGGCTGCTTCGTCTGCTGCCTTTCGGCTGAAGAAATAGTGGCGCATAGCCGCAGCCAGACGGTCGAGGCCGTCGTGGGTGCCTTTGCCGATCTGGCCGGCGTAGTTGTCCCGGATGAAGCGCCGGGAGAACGCCGGCTCGAGGACGTTGTCGCAGAGCGAGTGCTGGACGACTTTGCCCTCGAAGTCGATGGCGAGGACGAGCCGCTCCTTGGGCTCGTACACCGTGAAGGGGTAGTAGGGCCCGAAGGAATAGTCGCGCCGCTGGAGCCTCTCAGAGAGGGCGACGGTGCGCTCGATGGCCTCCATGCGGTAGCGCATGGCGGTCGGGTTGTCGCGCTTTCCGCAGCGGGGTTTTGCGGTATGCTTTGTAGAGCGCGATGGTGCTGTTTACGATATTCTCCATTGAAAGTCTCCCCGCCGTGTATAGCTCCGGCCACGCTTTGCGTGCGCCGCCGGGGGCATCGGCGGTCTTGTGTTTACCCATGACCGGGCCGGTCAGACGGCCGCGGCTGCGGGAGGGATATGCCTTCCTGGATGATGAGGCACAGTGTTCGCCGTCCGTCTCCGGGCGGTTAATAAGTCGGGCGATCCATCGAAGCGGGGCGCAGGCCGTTGTTGCCGTTGTAGGCGTTGTTCCTGTTCAGAGTGCCATCGGTGTTGACGTTGCGGGCGTTGTTGGCCGAGCCGGCACGAAAAACAAGGCATACCCCGAGGGCCGCCTCACTGGTGACGCTTCTGTGCGTCCAGCTTGGCGGCCCTCTCTTTATCGGTTTTGTACCATTTGGCGGTCTGGTTCTTCACGCCGGCCGCCATCTTCGCCCAGTATGCAAAGGCGTCATCGCCGAAGCCGCTGAGGATCTCATGCGCGAGCTCGATGTGGTGGATCAGCTTTCGGCAGTTGCGAAGCGCCGACCGCTGCGCGCGATACCTGAGCTCACGCTCCTCGGGATCCGTCAAGAGCAGATCGTTGGCCTCCATCAGATCGGCGACGAGGTCGCTGGCCTCGTTCATCATCCTCTGCGCCAGACCGAGCCGCTCCTTCTTCGGGAAAACGGCCGGGTTTCTGGTCTTGATGTAGGTGTGTTTCTCGAGCTCCTTGGCGTCCGTGATGACCTGCATCTCGGGCAGTTTGTCACGGCCGAAGGGCGGGCGGCCTACATTGGCCCGCTCGTATGGCCGCGAGTGTCCGTTGCTTGCCGTAGTATCTCACCTCCTCGCCTTTGATTGTGACGCGGGCGCTGCTGCCGTCGTAGGTCTTGCCCTGAATGACGATGACGCCGTCCTCCCGCTTGCAGCAGGAGCAGGGCAGGGCCAGCTCGACGAACAGGTGCGCGATGATGCAGGAGGCTTCGGCTGGTGGGATCGGGGTGTAGTTGTAGCAGTTTCCCATCAGCACTCGAGCCTCCGCTGCCCTGTGTTCCAGATGCCGGATCTCACGGTCAGCCCCTCCAGATCGTCGAATGTGATCTGGAAGGGGTTGCTCGTGATGTCCGTGCAAACGAAGTCCCACAGGGCGTCGACCTTCACCTTCAGAGCGTTGTCAGCCGCGTCGACATACTCCTTCGTCGTGATGTCCTTCGGGTCGTCGACTGCTCCGTAGTGTTTCATAGGCCGGCCTCCTTACAGTGCGATGCTTGTGATGATGACGAGGATCGGGTTGGAGGGCGCGGCCGCGAGCGTGACCGTGACTTTGCCGTTGGCCGAGGCCGTGGCGTTCTCGAAAGAGATGTCGCCGATGACCTGCTCCTTGGTGGCGCTGTCGATCAGGATCACGCTGAGGATGTAGCCGGTGACGGTGAAGCTCTTGCTCGCCGCGTCGCTGAGGGTCTGGACGGTCTTGGTGACGGCCTTCGGGATCGCGGGCTTGTTCTTGATGAAGGCGTCACTATTGCCGTCCGTCTCGTTCCAGTCGCTCTGGACGTTCTTCTCGGCGTCGGCGGGAGCGTGGGCGCTCTGGCTGTGGTCGTATGCCGTCTTGCCGCGGTCGCCGCGGTAGGCGGTGCTCGCAGTCTCGCCGATGGCGAGGTCGTTGCCGATGACGGCGTAGGTCGTCCCGCTCCAGCGGTACGTCTTGTTCTGGTACTCGCCTTCGCTCAGGATGACGTAGATCTTGTCGGACTCAGGCGTCAGGGCGGCGCCGCCGGAGGTCTTACTCAGCCAGTTGGCACCGAGGGCCGTGACGCCGGTGCGGATGTAGGCGTCGACGACGTCGTCCACATAGCTCGGGAGCTGGTTGGCCGGCACCTTGCCGCCGCTGTCCAGCTCGGCCACACCGCCGGCTGCGCCCTTTTCCGTTGCGGGGATCGCGCCGACGTCAGCGGCAGCGGACGGGATCGTCGGCTTGTCGCTCAGATCCTTATAGCTGCCGGAGAAGGCCACGGTCTTGAGGTCGCTGAAGAACTTCAGCACCTTGCCGAGCAGGACGCTCAGCTTCTCGCCGGAGACGGGTGCCTCACGCTTGGCTGCTGCCTCGAAGGCGACGGTCACGTTGGAGCCGTCGCCGTCCGTGTTCAGCTTGCTGGTGTCCTTGGGGTGGACGTGGTCGCCGCGCGCGAACGCTGTCTCGGAGCCGACGGCAGCGGTGCCGTTCATCTTCGGCGTGGTCGTGGATGCGACTGCGCCCTCGGGGACGTCCTTGGCCGTGATGAACTTGCTGTCGTTCTCGAGCTGCGAGGAGCTTAGTCGGCACGGGGATCCATTTCTCACCTGTCCACCAGGTACAGCGTCAGGTCGATGCTGTTGAAATAGATTTGGCCGATCTTCGGGTTGGACGGAGGTGCAGCGAGCGGCTGCATGATGGCGTTTTGGATCTCATTCTGCGAGAGATCAATGCTTGTCAGGAATTTCACGGGTTTACCTCCTTAGTTGAAGTATGCAGTCCCGGAAAAGGCTGCGCAGAAGGTCAGGCGCACGGTGTTGTCGTCGAGGTAGTCGACCTCCCCGATGACCACAGTGCCGGCGCTGTCGACGACCGTGACGGCGGGCCGCTTTCCGAGGTTGTGGGCGACTGTCCACACCTTCGCTGCCTGCGCCTGCTTGTGGGTGTGGTGCCTGTCGTCCGTGATGCCGAGCTGCGCCGGCGTCATGTCGCCGATCAGCTCGTGCCCGTTGATCTTGGGTTTGTTGCGCAGGGCTTCGTAGTTTGAGGCGCTGCCGCCGCCCGTCTCCTTCATGGAGGCGGTCATGGAGGCCGGCGTCTCGGTCATCTTCGCCCCGAAGGTCTCCGCGCTGCCAGAGAACGAGGCATTGAAGTCGACGCTCACTTAGATGACGCCGTCCTTCAGGATCCGGCTGAGCGGGGCGGTCATAATGTTGCTCGCAAACGCGCGCCCGTCCTCCGTCCTGCCGCGGATCTGCACCTCCACCTGTTGATCCTCGTCGGGGGACAGAGAGCCGAGCAGCAGCGTGTCGGCTTGCGTCAGGCTGACGGTGACGACCTTGCCGGTCGCGTCGACGCCCTCGTCCCCGAGGTGCTTGGTGACTTCCACCTGCTTCGGCGGGGCATAGGTGGCGAGCTGCTGCGTGCGGAATGTTACCCACATGGTCACGAACTCGCTGACGTCGATGTCACAGTTGATGGTGATGGTTGGTGTGGTGCCTCTATACATGGGCGGCCTCCTTTCTGGCCTTTGGCCGGTAGTTTAGCACTCGAGGCGCTGGAGTCCGCTGTTCCAGATGCCGGCCGTCAGGGTGATGCCCGTCAGGTCTGCAAACGTGATCTGGAAGGGGTTGGTCGTGATCTCACTGAAAACGGCGTCCCACAGTGTTGCGATCTTGCTGGTGTTCTGGCCGACCGCGTTGCTCAGGTCATTCACCGACGCCTCGGCGGCCTGTGCGATTGCGACGGCCTGCCGGGCGAGTGCCAGAGCCTCCTCGGCCGTAGCCTGCGCGCCGAGGGCGATGGCCTTGTAGGTCTCGTAGTCCTCTTTGGTGGCGTATGCGTCGGCGGGGATGTAGGCGGTCACATTAGTGGCCGTGCCGATCGCGGTGACGATGTCGATGGTTTTCTCGACGATGGTGGCGCCGCCGGAGGGCGGGATCCACTCGGCCAGATCGCCGCAGTTGCCGTAGCAGTACAGCACCTCGCCGACCTCTGGATCGGGATCCTCGGCGTAAAGGCCGAGCTCGCGGTAGTAGAAGCCCTCGGTCTCGTCGCCGTTGGTGAAGATGCCGCCGACGGCCACGGTGCCGTCGCCGTTGATCTTCAGCTTCGTGATGTCGACGGTCGCCTTCGGGCTGACCACTCCGGTGAGGGTGCGGGGCGTCTGGCCCTCCTCGAGGTAGCCATCGCCGAGGACGATCTTGGTGTAGTTGATCTTCTGGCCGGCCACGCCCTTCGCCAGAACGATCAGGCCGGCGGTGGTGATGTCGTTGTTGATAAATGCAGCCATGTCTATCTCCTTTCCTTAGTCTGAGATGACCGCCGCGTCGGTGCCGATGCTGACGGTCTCGCGGTTGTTGTCGTGGACGACGGCCGCGTGGTAGATGTGGATCTCGTCGCTGCCCATGACGTGCACCTCTTGGGTGTGATCCCTGACGGCCATGCCGGAATAGAGGAACATTTCGCCGGTCAGGCAGATCAGGATCGCGTCGAGCCACGAGCTGCGGCGCTTGACCGTCCGCACCAGCTTCAGGAACAGGTCGAGGTTGCTGTTGACGAGGCTCGGGTTGTCGCTCAGCACCTTGAAGTGATGCGGCTGCCCGCCGTACTGATACCACTCCCTGACCTCGCCGGTGCCGAAGTAGTCGGCCACGATCTGCTCCACGGCGTAGGGGGTGCCGAGTTTCGCGTAGACGCGGTCGCTGTTGCGGATGACGGCCTGCTTGGCTGCGATGGGCGCGGTGCTGTCATACCACTGGATGTTCAGCTCCCACGCCATTTCGTCGAGCTCTGCGTCGCTGAGCTGGTCGATCTTGTCCCACCTGCTCAGGAGCTTCAGGCGTGCATAGGCGTCGCGGCTGATAATGTCGCAGCCGGTGGCGATGCCCTTGTCGCTGCCGTCCTCCTGCATCCACGCAGGCAGCAGTTTGACCATCTCGGTCTCATTGAGCCGCATTTACACCACCTCGCTCTCGACCTTGTGGCTGACAGTCAGGTGGCCGCTGAACTTGGCGACTTGCGTGTCGTCGAGGGGCCTTGTAGGTCGGGCTTGACCGACGTCCACGCGGAAGGCGCCGGTCAGGTTCTCGCCCCACGAAGGCGAGAGGATCCGCTTGCGGAGCTGGTGCGGGGTTGACTGTCCCGGCCGAGAGCTGCGACTTGCCACTCGTTGTAGCGGTCGATCGCGCCGCCGGTGCCTTCGACGCTTGGCGATCACCTCGGCCTCGTTCTCCGGCGTGGTGTAGTACACGATCTCGATGTCGTAGGTCTCGACCTCCGGGGGCACGGCGCTCACCTTGTCAGTGAGCGGCCGGATGTCCTTGGCGTTGACCACGTCCAGCACCTTCGCCAGCATGGCAGCGTCGGGGATCCCGCCGCCTTCCAGCAGGGGCACGATCTTGACGCAGCCCTCCAGCGTGCGGGTGATGATGATGTCGATGCTCTCGGCGGCCGAGAGGCTGCCCTTGAGCGTGATGGTTAGCAGACCGTCGGTGTAGTCGACGGTGTAGTCCGTGTCCTTGGCCGCCGCCGTGCTCTGCCCGTGGGCCTTCACGACGAGGCTGTCGGTCAGAAGTGTGCCGCCGCCCTTGAAGGCTTTGCCGTCGTAGACCGTGAGGGTCTCGCTGACGGTTTCCTTCTCGCTGACGGCCTTTGCGTCCACGATGGAGCTGTCGGCCGTCATTACCCAGTAGATGTAAGCCTGTTCAGGGCCCGCGGTGGATCTCTTGGCGGGCGCCAGACGGATCCGCTCGCGGAGGCGGTTGTCGCCCTCGGTAGTGTATGGCTCGCCGTCATCGCCTCCGGCCGTTTCGGTCAGATTGGTGACGGACTCGATGTAGGGGATCAGGTCGACAAGGGTGGTGATCGTGCCGGCTGCGTAGCCGTTGAACTTCGTGCCGTTGCTCACGGCCGAGGTCGGCACCTCCACAGAGTAGGCGCCAGCTTGCAGCACAGCGATCTCGTCGGTTGCAAAATAGTTTTCGCTGTCCGGCGTCACCTTCGTCCACTTCGGAATGATGATGTTTCTCTCCTGCGGCGTGGATACAGAGAAGCGCATGGTCGTCTTGGCCGGTGTGCCTTCCAGTCGTTTCACGTCCTGCCGCTCGCCGATGGCGTCCAGCACCTCGCCCCTCGCATAGCGGAGGAGCGTCTGCCGGCCGACGTCGTTGAGGCTGTTGTAGAGGGCAACGAACACGGGCACGAGAGCCTCGCCGAAGATCCGGCGCTCGTCGCCCGGGTAGAGCGGCTCGCCGGCGCCCTTTTCGAGCTCGGTGATGATGGTCTTGTATAGGGTGCTCGCGTCTGTCGTGGTGAGTTTGATGTCCTCGCCGTAGGTGTTTGTCGCGTCGCTCACGCTGTTCACCTCCTTCATGTGATGTTGTCGATGCTGGCCCGCAGCTCGAAGTCGCCGGCCTGAGCGGTCAGGGCCTTCAGGTCGGAGTCACTGAGCTGCACGCGGGGCTCGTAGGTCTCCACGAGGAACTCCACGTCGGCGGCCAGATCGGTCGCAGCGGTTTCGCTCGGCTTGTCGATCAGCGTGCGGTCGATCCCTTTGATGCGCTCATAGGGCACCTCCCCGCGGATAGTCTTGAGGAGGTTCTGCACACAGATCTCGGGCGCTCCGTTGCCGGATGCTTTCATGGGATCACCTCGCTTTACTTGAGCTGTGCGTTGTTGGGTTTCTTCGCAGCTTTGTCGCTGCTGGATGCTCCGACGGTGACGGCGCTCAGACGCCGGCCGACGCCGCCAGAGGACGAGACGCCGGCCGCGGACGAGCTCTTGCTCGAGCCGCCTGCGCTGGCCTTCTTGCTGCTGGCCTCCTCGGCGTATTCCGTCAGGTTGATCGTGATCTTGCCCTTCAGGATCCGGCCGAGGTTGTCGAGTGTGGTGTCTGAGAGGCTGACGCCGGTGAGCTGAAGGTTTGCCGGGCCGAAGCGCCGGCCGGCCAGATAGAAGGGGGCATACTGCCCGACCACCGACGTCCACGACTCGAACTCTCCGCGAGCGTCGCCGCCCACGGCAGACGCCAGATCGAAGTCGAAACTCATGCTTTGCAGCTTGAGCGCCTTGGTCTTGGTAGCCGGGGATCCGGCCTTGTCGTCGCTGTTTTCCGTGTCGAGCTCGACGCTGGAGGAGACGCCGTTCAGGGCGGCGATCCTCTGGCTGGAGACGCCCCACGTCTTGCCGTTCCATGATGCCATGACGGCCATGTCTATCCCTCCTTACTGCGGGCCAGAAGTGCCGCCTCCCATGCTGTCGATGTGGGTGTGGCCGGTCAGGCTGATGCCCGTGGCGGTCACGTCTGCCGACGGGACGCTGATGCCCTTGTCCTGCATCGTGAGCGCGCCCTTCTTGACGGTGATGTCGCCCGGGACGATACCGTCCCACTCTCCGTCCATGCGGGAGAGGATGATGCCGGTGCCGTCCTCGAACATAGCGTAGGCGACTTCTGTGCCGGGTGTCAGGTTTCCCATTTCCCCGCGCAGATACCACGGGATCGTCAGCGGCCGTGTGACCATGCTGTCGGCGGTGCTCGGGAACACTCTGGCCGTGGTTTTGTCGCCGTTCCTGTCGGCCTTTCCCTCCACGCTGGAGATCTTGCCCTTCTGGATCATTTGGTTGTTGCTGTTCATCAATATCCCTCCAGTGGCTTGCGGAGGTATAGCTTGCTCCGCGTTTTGACGTAGTCGTGCCGGATCCGGCTGATGAAGGCCGTGCCGTCCCACGACTTGACGCCCTCGGTCGCCAGCGTGACCACAGAGCCCGCCGCATAGTCTCGCAGTAGCGAGCCCGTCCAGAGGGTGCCGACGGTCGCGTTTTTGTTGGCGTCCCGGAGGAGGCCCTTGGCGAAGCGGTCGGCCTCGCTCTGGTCAGTCATGCGGAAGGGTAGGATCCGGCGCAGCACCTTGTCGCCGCCGTTCGGGGCTGCGAAGGTGCCGGTCAGGCCGCCGTTGACGGCTTCGGCCGAGCCGTAGGCATTGGCGCCCTCGTCGCGGTACTCGAAGTCATTGACCGGGGTGATGGTGATGGTATCGACGGGCTGCTGGCTTTCCATGTACGCCTCGTCGTAGACGACCAGCTTGCCGTCATACACCAGAAACGCCGCGCCCTCGAGGGTGCAGCGGTTTTGAAAAAATGCGAAGTCTGCGAGGTTGTTCTGCTCGACGTAGTCGTAGGTCTGGTCGGTGATCCCGTAGGTCTCGAGCGTCAGGCCGTGGCGGCCGGCGATCTCCTGAGCCAGTTGCAGGAACTTGACCTTTTCCCACGATTTGCTCCGCTTATCCTTCGCAGACTGCGGGACGGAATAGGCCCGCAGGGTGATGATGCCGGACTCGGGGACGACGCTCTCGACGAACATTTTGCCCGTCTTGGCAGCGCCGTCCTCGATGGCAATGGTGTCGCCCTTCTTGGGGTTCCACGAGTCCCACAGCTCGCGGGTGTCGTTGAGCTTGAGCAGCAGCTCGTCGCTCTGCTTTTCGGCGTACATATCGTGATAGCAGCGGTGGACGCTGATGTCCGGGTAGATGTCGACGCCTTCGTATAGGATCTTCACGGCGTCACCTCCTCCACGGCGGCAGGGTCTCCGGCGTCTCCACGATCTCGACGATCGGGATCCGCACAGCCTCGCCGCCCTCGAAGATCAGCACGTCGCTGAGGTCGGGGTTGGCCTCGATGATGGTGCTCGCCATGCGCTCCTCGTTATAGGCGACGAGCGCGATGCTGTCGAAGGTGTCACCGCCCTGCGCCACATAATCAATAAAGCCGACTGTCTGCTGTGACATAGGCGCCGCCCTCCCTTCTGCTGAGTGCCTCGAGGATGAAGTCGATGAACTCCGGCTCGAGGTCGCGGAGCTTCCGGATCAGTGCGTCCTCGTCGGTGTCGCCCTCGACTTTGATCTGCGGTGAGAAGGACAGGCCGCTCAGGTCATAGACCACAGCCGTGCCCGATCCGCTGCTGATGGGCTCGTAGTCTGCCTCGCTGGATGCGCCCAGCATCCGGCCAGCCTCGGCCCAGTAGGACAGGTTTTGCGAGCGGTATGCAGGGTTGAAGCTGATGACCGCCTCGGTCGGGTAGCGCGGATCCTCGCCCGCGATGGACGGGCCGCTTGTGAAGCCGCCGGTCGCATAGCCGGAGACGTTGGCGCTGCCGCCGCCTCCACCTCCGAACAGCCCCGCGATCTTGCTGATGACGCCGGAGCCGAAGCTGACGATCTTCGATACCCAGCCGACGATCGTGCCGAGCACGTTTGCGATGGGCTCCAGAATAGCCAGCAGAGGCGAGAGGAGCGGCATGATCGCATTGAGCAAGCTCACGACCGGGGGCAGTAGGGCCTCGATCAGTTGCATCAGCGGAGGCAGCAGCGGCATGATGACGCTGTTGACGATTTGCAGGGCCACTTCCAGCAGCGGGGTGATGACCGGCAGCAGCGCGGCGATCATGTTCGCCAGCACAGGCAGCACGGTCGAGATGATCTGCGTCAGCATCGGGAGCACGGTGGCAAGGATGCTGGCGATCGGCGGTAGAATAGCCTGAACGATCTGCATGAGCGGCGGGAGTAGTTGCTGTGCGAGGTCGAGCAGAGGCGGCAGGAACGAGCCCACGAGCTGAGCCAGTAGTGGCAGGATGCCCGCAGCCAGCTCCGTGACCATCGGCATGACCTTCTTCAGGGTGTCGCCCATGCCGACGAGGAAGTCCTGCACAAACGGCATACAAGCGTTGAGCGTGTCGGTGATGACCGGGCTGATTTCCTCGAAGGTGTCGGTCAGGATTGGGGCCAGCGATGTCAGCGTGTTGGCGATCATCGACGCCATAGGCAGTAGGGCCACTTCGGCCGACCTCTTGACCGCCTCGAAGGCAGAGCCGAGGTCGTTGTACTTGACGTCGTTGATCTGCTGGAGCGCGGCGGCGCCGTCATAGGCTGCGGTCTCGATGTCACCGAGCACGGGCAGGATGCCCGCCTCCAGATCCTCGAACTGCGAGCCAAACAGTGCGACGCCGATCTCGTTGCGCTTGAGAGGATCCTCGAGCTTGTTCAGAGCCTCGACGGTGTCGAAAAATGCAGCCTGCGCGGTCTCGCCGCCGGCTGCAAAGGCCGCGAACATTTTGTCGGAGTTGAGGCCGAGGCCCTTGAAGGCTTCGGCGCTGCTGTCGCTGCCGTCTTTCGCTCTGATGTTGAACTCCTTGACGGCGTCGGCCACTTTGTCGATGCTGAACAGGCCGGCGTCAGCGCCTTCCACGAGGGAGCCCATGAACTGGTCGGCGCTCAGGCCGAGTGCCGCAAACTGCGCCGAGTATTCGTTCAGGGTGTCGAGCAGGTCGCCGTTTTTGTCTGCGCCGTTCTGTGCGCCGGTGGCGATTAGGCCGTAGGCTTCTTCGGCGCTGATGTTGAAGTTTTTCATCAGAGCCGAGGCGGCTCTGGCGCTTTCACTGATGTCGTAGTCGAAGGTGTCACGCAGCACGAAGCCGGCCGCGGTGGCCTGCTCCAGCGCTTCGCCGGCCAGATCGCTCGCTTTCTGCGTAGCGGCCAGCCCTTCGGCCACGTCGTTGAAGTCCTCGCCGAGGTTCTGCGCGTAGATGTTTTTTACACTCTCGCCCAGCGCGTCCAGCTCGTCGCCGGTGGCGCCGGTAGATGCGGAGAGCTGGTTCATGGCTTTGTTGTAGTCGTCGCCCAGCTCTGCCAGATACTTCCCGGCCTCGACGACCGCCTTGCCCGTCGCCACAGCGATGCCGCCCACGGCAGCACCGACGGCAACGGCCTTCCAGTTTACTTTGTCGAGGTGTCCCGCGACGTTGTCCATCGCCTTCCCGAGGGAGGGGTCGATGGTGCCGGCGAAGCTGACGACGGCCTGCATGATCTTGTTTTTGCCTGCCATCAGTGTCACCTCCTTCTGTATTTCCTGAAGTTATTCCGGGGCATTGAGACGGCCTTGTCGCGTTGCCGCTTGGCCTCCTCGGCTGCCTCGTAGTATTCCATCAGGAAGTCGGTCAGGCGTTCCCGTCGGAGCTCGCCGACTGAGGTGTGGAAGGCTCGAGAGTAGTCTCGGACGAGCTCTCCGAGCCGCTTTCCTCGGATTGTGCCGCCGACCTCGCCGTAGTAAAATTTCGGCCGATCCTCATAAGCTCCATGACGTCGGGGCCGCTGATGCGCTCGAGGTCGCTGACGTCGATGTCGCTGTTGACGGCGACGATCGCCATCATGGCGAGATAGGCGTGCAGGGAGTAGTCGAGCTCGCAGGCGCCGGCGCTGCCGCCGCCCTTGTTGGAGGTCGCGCGGAGCTTGCGGGCCTCAGCATCGGCAAACATTCCCACGGTGATCGCGTCGGTGTCATAGGTCAGAGTCTTGACCTTTTTGCCGTTGATGGTGATGGGGTTCTGAAGTGTCAGCTTTTCCATGTGTGTCTCCTTTCGATAAATAGAGGGCGCCGCCCCGGAGGCGACGCCCTTCTTGTTACAGGACGCTGCGGATGTCCTTGGCGTAGTCGACGCCGCCGACGCGCATGATGGTGTTGAGCTGGTCGATCAGCCAGTATTCGTTGCCAGCGACGAAAAGCTGGTAGCGGCTGACGGCCAGCGCGATCTCGTTCTCGCTGGCGTTGCCGGGATCCACGTTCAGGCCGGGGATGCCCTTGGAGACGCAGCGGAGGAACGCCTTGCAGCCCTCGGTCTTGGTGGAGCCGTCGGAGAGCTTGACGTCCTGCGCCCAGCGGATCTCGATGGTCTTGCTCGTCAGCTTGACGAGGCTGCGCAGGCCGAGGTCAATGCCGATCTTGGTGATGGATGCCTCCATCGCCTCGATCTGCCCGGGCAGCGGCGCCGTGTAGGTTCCCATCGCCTTGAAGTCAGCCGTCACAAGGTTGACGGGGGGCAGGGCGATGGTCACGTCCTTGGCGGCGAGAACGCCGTCCACATAGACGGTATCGGCGAGGATGGGGCCCTTCAGGTCGAGCCACAGGTTTGCCATTACTCGTCACCTCCTTCGTAGTAGACGGAGAAGCCCGCGTCGGTGTAGGCGACGTAGACGCTCGCAGACTTGAGGGGCGGGGTCGGGGTGACGGCGATGTCCCAGCGGAAGTCGCCATTCATCACGTCGGTGGTGCTGTTCTCGCTCTCGAGGAACAGGATCACAGGGGATCCGAGCAGCGCGCCCATGCTGACATAGCCGTCGAGCTTCTCCTGCTCGCGGTTGATGATGCGATCCTTCAGTGCGCGGGTCATGGGCTCGTCGATCTCCGGGCTCCACTCGCGCTGGAAGTCGTTGGTGATGTGCATGAGCATCCGCATGGAGACGTCGAAGATCGCGCGGGGATCCACGTCTGCGCCGTAGGTGTAGGCAGCCGTATGGTCGCCCCACAGTACCCATTCGCCGCCCCATGCCACGGCGGTGCTGATGCCGTTCTGCGTCAGCTCCTTGCCGCTCTGCTGGTCGAAGCCGCGGTTTTTCGCGTTGGCGCCGAAATACTGCTTGATGACGGGGATCGCCTTGTTGCCGCAGGTCTCCATCGGGACGCTGTTGTGGCTGAAGTCGGCGCGCATGAGCTCGACCACGGCCAGCGTGCTCAGGTGAAACACGTTGCCGAGGTTGTCCACAGCCTGCGGCCAGTAGACCTTAGAGCGCTCGCCGGTGAAGGCGTTGGCCTTCTTCCATGCGATCGCCTTGGTGATCGTGTCGACCGCCTGCGCGGTGCTGTCCACGAGGGGCAGGTCGGCCACGACGAAGGCGTCCCAGTGGCCGTTGATCTTCTTGCAGGTCGTCAGCATGGCGTTGTAGACGGCAGGGCTGTGACTCCAGCCGGGGGCCGCGATCAGATTGCAGACCGCGAACTGCTCGGGATAGAGCAGCGCGATCGCGCTCAGGCCGCTGTACTCGCCGGAGGAGGTGACGCCGCCGATGATGTCGCTGTCTGCGATCTCAGAGTCGTCCACCTCACTGAAGCTGGCCGTCAGGCTGCCGGCGAGCTGTGCATCGTCCTTCAGGCTGGTGATGATGACCGTGCCCTTGGTGAAGTTATAGTCCACAGCGTAGTCGGTGCCCTCGACGTAGTTGCCGCTGTCATTCTTTGCGATGGTCAGGGTGTCGAGGATGATCTTGTCGCTGGCGAACTCGGCGCGGCCGCCGGTGAAGGTGAGGGTCTTGGTAGTGGCCGTCTCCTTGCGGTGCTTGCCCGCGGAGGGGTCGAGCACATTGATGACGTAGATCGGGCCGATGTTCCCGAGGGTGTTGTTGAAATGCGCGTACACGGCCTCGCACAGGGTAAAGGTGCCCCAGTCGGACGAGTAGCCGATCTTCTTCTGCGCGTCGACCAGACTGGTGATCTTGATCGGCGCGTTGATGATGCCGGCCTTGCCGAAGTCGCGCACGAGGTTGACGGGTGCCGTGCCGATATAGACCGGCGTGGTGCCCGCCTGCACGGCGCTCTGTGCCACGGTCTCGCCGATGTGGCCGTAGGCGCCGTAGAGGTATTCGTTTGCCATCTGCTTATCCTCCTTTGCATGAAATTAGAGCAGCCGAGTGGCTGCCCTTAAAGCAGGTGTTGGTAGCTTTTCGGGTTGCGGGTCAGGGTCTCCTCGACGGAGAACTCAGCCCATGCAAACCAGTACGGGTAGAAGTCGGGGACGGCGTCTTGCTCCGCGACGGGGCCGAAGGTGATGCCCTTCTCCTTGATGACGCGGAGGTCGCCGAGGTACTCGGCATTTTCAATCAGCCGGAGGGCTGTGTCCACAAAATTCCATGCGTCACGCCAGCCCTCTCCGTTCTTCACGAAGTAGGAGGCCGCCGCCTCGTTGTATTGCTGGATGTAGGTGCCGCTGCCGTCGCCCTTCGGCTTGAAGATGTCGGGCCCGTGGTAGCCGGGATCCCACGCTGAGAAGCAGAGCCGGATCTTGATGTCTCGGGCACTCTGGAGCAGGTCGTCGTCGCCCTGAACGATCTGCACGCAGACCGACGGGATCGGCGCGGCGATGTTCGGGGGCGTCCTGTCCTTCGATGGTACGAAAAGCGAGAACGCGGCCGGGTTTACCAGCTTGTATGGGTAGGAGGCGTCCGTTGCGTTGTCGTCGGGGAGCTTCAGCTTGACCAGAGGGCAGACCTCGGCGGTCAGCCAGTCCCGGACGGTTTCGATGCTGTTGACGATGGACATGGGGCACCTCCTACATGGTGACAGTCTGGCCGAGGGCCACGGTGGCGATCCCCATGTCCTCGCTCCAGTCGTTGACGATGTACTCGCGGCCGTCGACGTTGAGCCCTTCGCCCGCCGGGCGCCGAGCGGGCAGATCCTCGACCGCCGCATAAAGCAGCAGAGAGGACTCCGCGACGCTCAGCTCTTGCCCCCCTTGGCGTTCCTTCAGGGCGTTGTCGTCCAGCACGGCGGCGATGGCTCTGCCTTCGACGGTGTGCTTCTCACCGAACTCGTCGAGATTGAGAAACGTGCGCCGACGGTCAGCCTCGACCATCGCCTTGAAGCTGAAGGCCATCAGACGGGATCGGCGGCGCCGATCTGAGGGGGCTCCTCGTCGTCGGCACCGTCATCAGACTGCTCGGCCTTGGTGGCCTCGATGGCAGCGATGACGTCGGCCTTCTTGCGCATAGCAGAGGCGTCCACGCCATAGCGCGTGGCCACTTCCTTCAGCTCGTCGAGCTTCATGTCCTCGTTGTACTCAGGGGCCTCGTCGGCCGCGGTGTTGGTGCTGGCAGGCTCGTCGGCGTCGTCGCCGGGAGCGGGTGCGGGCTGCTCGGCAGTCTCGCCCAGCTCGCCGATGTACTTGGCGACGCCTTCCTTCACCAGACGGGCCTCCAGCTCGTCGTCGAACTTCTGAGGGCCGTCTGCTTCAGTGATGGGGATCACCTTGCGGCCGTTATAGTAGCCGAAGGTGCCCTTGATGATCTGGATCATGCTCTGCTCCTTTCTGCTGCGCTCAGTCCGTCAGGACGTCCGCAACGATGAACGGGTTCTTGTTGTTGGGGATCATCAGCGGGCGGCTGGAGATGGTCAGCGTGCGGCTGTTGCCTTCGGCGCTGCTCACATACTTCGGCACGCGGCGGCCGGCGTAGGTGTGGAACTCGCCGTCGCTCTGCTCGACCTGAGAGACGGCGCCGTAGGCGGTGCGGCCAGCGCCGGGAGCGGTGAGGACGCACTTGCCGGACGGGATGTAGAGCTTGTCGTTGCCCTCGTCGTCGGTGTAGGTCAGGTCGTAGGAGATGACGCTGATGATGCGGCCGAGGACGTTCAGGCGGGCCACGATGGCAGCGCCGTCAGGCAGCAGCTCTGGCTCCACGTTGCCGATCTCGATGCGGCGGTTGTCGAGGAGCTTCTGCACGGCCGCGTCGTTGATGATGGTGTCAGCCACGTCCGGGGAGCAGACCAGATCAGAAGCGCGGAGGCCGCGCTTGGTCAGCATACGGATCATGGCCTCCAGATCCTTCAGGATCTTGCCGCCGGTGGCGTCCCACTTGGCCGTCGGGGTGTAGGTCGCGGGGTTGCTGGCCTCGGAGTAGAAACGGATCTCCATCTCGTCGGCCTTGTCGACGTCGTCGGCGATGTGCTTCATCACGCAGCCATTGGTCAGCATGGTCTCGGCGGCCATCGCTTCTTCGCGGTTGGTGATGAGCTCGCCCAGCTCGTCAGCGTCGCGCAGGATGAGGGTCTGCTGGCGCTGCTCAGGGGTGAGCTGAGAGTAGAGAGCCTCGCCGAAGCCGCGCTTGCGCAGCTCGTCGAGGGTCAGGACGCGACGGGGAGCCACGAAGGGCGGGGTGTAGCGTTCCATATTGTAGCCGGCGCGCAGGACGGTGACGCCGCCCTTACGAGGGGCCACGAAGGGCGCCAGCTTCTTGCTGCCGTCACGGAACTCGACGAGCACGTCGTCGGTGGCGAAGATGTCGCTCGCGTCGTTGGTGGGGAAGTAGCGGTCACGCAGGAAGGTCGCAGCAGGGGTGAGCTGCTGCACGGCCATGAGCAGCGTGTGGGTGTCGTAGAAGTTAAAAGGCATTTTGTTGTCCTCCTTCTCTTAGTATTCGATGGCGTCGGAGAGCAGGATGCCGGCCTTGCGCAGCTCCTCCTCGTCGGTCGCCTTCAGGGTGTAGCCGCTTGCGACAGCCAGCTTGTTGCGGGCGAAGTGGCCGGTGCGGTAGGCCAGCACGGTCACGTCCGCGGTGGTGCCGACTTCCACGTCCTCGGAGAGGATGCAGTTGGCGGTCAGGGTTTCGTTGGTGGTCGCGGTGGAGCCGAGGATCACCAGCTTGCCGTCGCCGGCGGTGCCGGAAGACAGGGCCAGCACGGTGCCGCGCTTATAGGTGGCTGCGGCGGTGGCCTCCTTGCGGATGGTTACGGTGAACACGTCAGCGACGGGCTCGTTGGCAACGATCAGGCCGTCATAGCCGACGCTGCCGAGGTTTTCGTCCAGTCTCTTGCTCATTACTTCTTACCTCCGTTCTGAGACTTGGTGGAGTTGTAGAGGCCGACGATGGCGTCCACCTTTGCCTTGTCGTCGTTTTCGCTGCCTTCCTCGCCGCCGTTAGGGGCAGCGCCGACGCCGGCAGCGCCGGACTCGTCGTTGTCAGCCTTGGCGTCCTTCAGGTGCTTGGCACCGAGGGCCGCCTGTTTCTGCATAGCCTTGAGCGCGAGCTGCTCAGCGGTGCAGGGGGTCTCGCCGTACTTGGCGTCCCTGACGAGCTGCGCGTCGCCCACACTTGCGGCGATGCTGTCGATGGCCTCGATGCGGGCGCGTTCCTGCGTTCTGGCAGTTTCGGCCGCCTGCTGCTCGATCTGAGCCACGACGTCGGGGTGCTGTGCTCTCATTTCTTCGAGGGTCATGGTCTTGTTGTCCTCCTTCTTGGGGCCGTCGTTCTTGGCGGCCGCGTGTTTATTTCCAGCCGCAGGGGCGGCGTGGATGCTGTTGTCGATGGGGATCGTCCCCGGGATGTGTCTGAAGCCCTTGACGTCGTGCCGGATGCCGGCGACGAGGAGCACCTTCTTGTCGGCGCTCAGGGCGACGTCGGGGCCTTCGTCTGTGAGCAGGGTGTCGGCAAAGCCGTTGTCAATGGCCTCCTGCCCGACCATCCACGTCTCGCGGGTCATCATGCTGCGGAGCTGGTCGACCTCGAGGCCGGTCTTGGCGTGGTAGATCTCCGCGATGGCCCGCTCGCTCGCGTCGAAGTCCTTCTGGAGCTTCTTCAGGTCTGCGAGGGTGTAGTAGTCGTAGAGCAGCCCGGCGACGCCGTGGATCATCACCATGCTGCCGGGATAGACCTGTACCTCGTCGCCCGCGCAGGCGATGACGCTGGCCGCGCTGGCCGCGATGCCTTCCACGACGACGACCTTGTGGCCGGTCAGGCCCTTGATGGCGTTGTGGATGGCGATGCCGGTGTAGAGGTCGCCGCCGCAGCTATTGATCTTGATGGTGATGTTGCTCTTGCCCTTGACGGCCGCGAGATCCTCCATGAAGCTCTCGGGCGCGATGTAGAGGCCGGGCTCGGGCTCGCCCGTCCACCAGTCCACAGGCTGACGGCTCACGACGTCGCCGTAGAGGGTGATCTCGCCCTCGTCGTCGCCGATGCTGGCGACGTTCCAGAACTTGATCGGCGTGCCCGCAGTCTGAGGCCCGGCGCAGAGCCGGGGAGTGTTATGCGTTCTCATGCTTGTCTCCTTCCTTGATGCTTTTGATGGCCTCGGCGACGATCGCCTCCCGCAGAGCTGCGGAGATCGTGCCGCTGGCCGCTGTGCTCTGGTCGACCTGCCCCTGCGCTGCGCGCAGCTTCTCGTTTTCCCGAGTGAGCTGGTCGACGTTGGCGTCCCACTGACCGCCGTTGAGTCGGATGGTCGCCTGCTCTCTGGTCGTGATGCCTTCGCCGATGGCGAGGATCTCGGCCGTGATCTCCTTCGTCGGGTCGAGCTGTCCCTGAGAGGGGCCGATCCACTCGGCGCCGAGGTATGCGGCGCGGATCGCCGGATCTGCGAAGAAGCCCGGGGCGCTGATGCGGCCGCGGGCGACGGCTTCAGAGAGCCAGATCTCATATACCGGCGTGCAGAAGTCATCGACAAACCACTTGCGCCTCATGCGGAACGCCTTCCACGCCTCCATCAAGGCGGCGCGGCTGGCGCTGTACGAGCTGTTGAAGCTCTTGAGCAGAAGGTCGGCCGGGATCTCGAGCGCCGCGCCCACCTGTTCACAGATGGCGCGCAGGAATGTGTTGAAGCCACTGGCCGGCCTCTTGGGGTCTGCAAAGGTCACGTCCTCGCCGGGCTCCATGATGTTGATCTGGCCGGGGCCCATCTCGTACTCATTAGGATCTCGGCTCACCTCCGGCAGGCTGCTCCCGACCTCGTTGAACGGGTTGTCGCCGGCGCCCGCCTCGGTCTTGATGAAGGCCGTGAAAAACGACTCGACGACCGCCGCAGTCAGCTCGCTCTCGGTGTAGCGGCGAAGCTGGAGCAGGGGCTCGATGACCTGCGCGAGATAGCTGACGCCGCGGTATTGATCCGGGCGCTCGCTCTCCATGACGTGCAGGATGTTCGGCAGGCCAGTCCGCTCGCCGTATGCCTGAACACGGGCCCACGTTGTCGTCGCGCTGCCGAGCTCGAAGGGGTAGGTGCTGCGGATGTGGTACGCCTCGATCTGGCCGTCGTCGTTCACCTCGACGCCGTCGTAGATGGTGTTGCCGTTGGCCGCCTTGCCGGTGGTCAGCAGCATCGGGGTGATGATGCCGGAGGTCGTTGGCGTGGCGACTCGGTCGGCCTCGATCAGGTGCAGGCGTAGCGAGTAGGGCGTGAGCGGCGTCGGCTCGTACTGCTTCACGACGGCGAACACGTCGCCGCTGACCAGCCACGAGGAGAGTGCGAGCTGCTGCATGGCTGCGAAGTTGTTGACGCCGGTGGCGTCGCACGCCCTTTTATTCTCAGACCAGAGAGCGAACTCGCGCTCGGCCTGAGCCTGCCATACGTCGGCGGCCTCCTGCGTCATGCCGAGCGCCTCGCGGTCGATCCGGCTCTTGAGCTGGAGGCCGATGCCGACGACGTTGGTGCGGTTGGTGCGGATGGCAGAGGTGGCGATCGGGGCTGCCATGTAAAGCATCCGGGCACGCTGCCGCAGGGTGTAGTTGTTGGCGTCGATGTCCTCCTTCGGGCTGCCGCTCATAGCTCTGAAGCCCTTGGTCGCCTTCTTGTGCCAGCTCGCGCCGGCGTCGCCGTAGCCCTTATTCACAGGGCGCGGCTGCTGCCGCCTGTTCTGTGGGCGGCTTCTGCTTTTTCTTTTGCTGATGGTGCTCACCTCCTTCATGGTGAAGATGGCCGAGTCGGGAGAAAAGGAGCGAAAACTCCCGGCGTCGGCCTATGAAAAAAGCCCCTTTTGGGGCTTCTTTCACCAGTCTCGGGGCACTACTCCCACAGCTTTTCGCGGCTTCTCGCCGTTCAGTGCGGACCTCGAGGGCTTCGATGTCTGCCTCGAGCTGTTTGATGGCGGCCCGGATGGATCCGAGGTCGGTGTTGTAGCGGGCCAGATTGCGCGAGCCGATGCCGTAGCTCTGGACGCCTCCGTCCAGCATCTCGGCCTCTCGCTTCAGGTAGAGCTCCAGCCGGTTCCTCTTGATGGAGAGCTGGTACTCGATTTGTTCGCGGGTCTTCTCATTGTGGTCTGTCCTCCTTACCAGTCGTCGAAGGCGTCGGCCCGGTTGTGCCGTTGCCGCTGCCGTCGCTGCTGCGGGGCCTTCGGTTTTTCCTCCAGCCCTTGCAGGCGGCGCTCGATGGCGTCCATGTCGGGGTTGATGATCTTGAGGCCGGCGTTGGCGTAGTCGCGGCAGTCGAGGGCCTCGTTGCGGTTGTGCCCGGGCAGCTTCTCCCACGCCCAGCGGTCGCCGCGGCGCGTGTGCGTGAGCACCAGCTTCTCGGAGAGGAGCCCGTTGAAGAAATTGAGGTCATAACCGGCGTCGGGGTGCCGGTTGAAATGGCAGTATTTTGGCCCGGGCTCCTGCACCTTCAGATTAGCCATGATCGTCGCCTTGCCGGCGTCGACGCCGATGGTGTAGAGCCAGCAGGTGATCCGCTTGTTGTCGCGGATCGGCACCTTGCTCGGGGGCGAGACGAAGGGGATGCCGTCGCCGCCCTTGCCCTTGATGGCAAAGACGCGCTTGCCGACGCGGGCCCGGCACGCCTCATAGACCTCTTGGGTGAAGTGGCCGCCGGAGTCGACGCAGGTGATGGAGATCTTCAGGCCGCGGCCGTTTTTGAACTTGTAGACGTGGTCGACCACGTCGTCGAGTCGCTGCCAGACCTCCGGGGGTGTCTGGCCGGCCCCATGATGTAGCCCTTGACGACGCCCCCACGTCTCGCCGTACTTCCCGTGGCCGACTACCTCGTATTCGAGGCGGTTGTCCTGAGTGTCGACGCCGCAGGTCAGCACGAGCACGCCGTCAGGCAGCTCCACAGGGGTGCCGTCCGGGCGGGTGCCGTAGTCCTCACGGCGGGCGAGCATGGTGTCCTCGTCCTCGAGGTCGCCGCGATCTTCCCACAGTTGGCCGAGCAGGGTGTTGTAGACGACCTTGAGGCGCTGCGGGTCATCCTTGGCGTCGAGGAACTTGAGGACGATCTTCTCCCACGGAGTCCACGGGCTCGAGAAGGCATTGAGCCAAAAAGAACGGACGCCCTTCTTGTAGGCGTCCGGGTTGTCGGCGATCCACTTGGCAGGCTGCTTTCGCATGGTGTCCTCGGGGATCAGGCAGCCGCAGGCCGGGCAGCTCCACGAGACGCCGCTCTTGAGGCTCCACGACTTTTTCCCGCGGATCCTCTTGACCTCCGGGTCGAAGTGGATATTGTCGAACACGATCTCGCTGTACTCCCCGCACTCGGGGCAGCGGTGGCACCAGCGTTCCTGC
>ENA-OQHN01000230-OQHN01000230.1-human-gut-metagenome-genome-assembly--contig:-NODE-230-length-21336-cov-9.387288_pt1 | contig 21336 bp, 20 predicted proteins | sample MGYA00242564_ERZ504721 | MGnify/ENA primary metagenome ERZ504721 (study PRJEB26092, sample SAMD00036212) | human gut metagenome | host: Homo sapiens | study: EMG produced TPA metagenomics assembly of...
CTTAGCACAGGGGGTGGAAAGACACACGCCTTTCATCGGGGACAACCAAATAGATCGGAAGAGAGAGGTTTGCCGCATTCCTCCATCCGAATGAATTCGGAGGCTTCCTGCGGCTGTTTCTGTGAAACACAAATGAAGGGCCCGCAGGCTTTCCAAAGCCTGCAGGCCCTTGCTCTTTCCATCCCCGTCATCCAGGACTCATCCATCGATTTTCGCGTCCCTGAGCGCCTTCATCCTCGAGAGCACGGTGCGGGCCGCAGCGCCCGCGTACCCGCATCCGCCTGCGGCGAAGGCCGCGAGGCACCAGATGGTGGAGCCCGCGCCGATCCAGTTGCCGAGGAGCCCGGCGAGGACGGGAAAGACCGACTTGCCGAGGTTGAGCGCCATGATGCGAAGGCCGATGGCCTCGCCGATGCGCTCGGGCGGCGAGAAGAGGTAGACGAGGGACATCATGTTGGGAAGCGACGCCCCGAGGCCGAGCCCGAGCACGAAGGCGGCGCCCATCATGGCGCCCTGGGTGGTGACGAGCGGCATGACGGCAAAGGCCGCCGTGGCGAGCAGGAGCGAGAGCACGATCATGTGCCACTCGAGCACGACCTTGAGGAGGAACGGCGTCACGAAGCGCACGATGAACGTGGCCGCCGCGAAGCTCCCGAGCACCCAGCCGATTTCGGAGGGCGTAAGCCCCACGCCCGCGGCGTAGATCGGGATGAGCAGGTTGCCGACCTCCCAGGCGATCGAGATGATGACCGAGGCGACGAGCACGGCGCGCATCGGGCCGTCGCGCAGGAAGTCCGCGGCTGACCCCTTCGTGCGTCCCGCCTCCGCCCTGACGGCGCGGGGCCTTGCCTTCATGACGATCCCGAAGGCGGGCACGAAGAGGAGCACGGAGAGAATGAGGGGCGCAACCGCGCTCCAGACGTAGACGGCCGTGTAGGAGAGTCGCTCGATCACGTAGCCCGCGACGACGGGGGCCGCAAGGTTCGAGCTCGCGGTCGTGAGCGAGAGCGCCGTGAAGGCGAAGCGGCGGTTTTTCGGCGTCGTGACGTCGCCCGTGAGGCGCTGGATCACGACGTTCGTGAGCATGAAGGACAGGCCCGTGAGGACGCAGGCGCCGAAAAGAGGCGCGATCCCGAGGTCGGATGCGGGAAGCAGGATGGCGCAGCCCGCAGCCGCCATGACGGAGAGCCGTGAGGCGAGCATCGGAGCGCGCGGACCCGAACGGTCGAGCCAGCGGCCCGCGGCGATCGCAAGGAACATGGGCCCGAACGAGATCGAGGCGAGCATGAGGCCCACCTCGAAGGACGAGGCCCCTGCATGAATGGCGTCAAGCGTCGCGGTAAAGCGCAGCGACGTGCACGCCGTGTGCATCAGAAGCGTGAAGAGAAGAAGTTTGAGGAGCGCTGCCATAGAATTGCCGCGAGGGAACATCCGCCTTAGGCGGGGGTTATTGACGTCTGCTTCAATCTTTCGCGTGTCTCTCATATTCTACTCGGGAGGATCGCCTTTCCCGACCGGGGCGGGCTTGCAAATGAGAGTCACCCTCAGGCGGGTGAGCCGCTAAAATGACGGGAGGCAGGGCGGCGCGCGGTGCGCCGTCCGCAAAAGACGTGAAAGGTGACGAATGCTCGCGAACCCTCGGCAGACGGCGGACGACCTTGCGGAATGGATCCGCAGGTATTTTGAAGAGAACGGCCCGAAGTGCAGCGCCGTGGTGGGGCTCTCGGGCGGCAAGGACTCGACCGTGACGGCCGCGCTCTGCGTGAAGGCGCTCGGCGCCGGGCGCGTCGTGGGCGTGCTCATGCCTGACGGCGTGCAGGCCGACATCGAGGATGCGAGGGAGATTGCGCGCGTGCTCGGCATCAGGATCGTCGAGGTCAACATTCATGCGGCGGTCGAGGGCCTCAGGGGCGCGCTCGAGGCTTCGCCGGGACTGCTCGAGCTGTCGGGCACGGACGGCCTCACGCGGGACGCCGCGATCAACATGCCCGCCCGCATCCGCATGACGACGCTCTATGCCGTCGGCCAGATGCTCCCGCAGGGCGGGCGCGTCGCCAACACCTGCAATCTTTCCGAGGACTGGGTCGGCTACTCGACGAAGTACGGCGACGCCGCGGGCGACTTCAGCCCGCTCTCGCACCTTCTCGTGCACGAGGTTCGCCAGATCGGCCATGCGCTCGGACTGCCCGGGTCGCTCGTCGACAAGACGCCCTCGGACGGCCTCTCGGGCTCGACCGACGAGGAGCGCCTCGGCTTCACCTATGCCGTGCTTGACCGCTACGTGCTTACGGGCGAGTGCCCCGACGAGGCAGTCAGGGCCCGCATCGACAGGCTCCACGCCCTGAACCTCCACAAGCTGCGCCTCATGCCGTCCTTCGAGCCGGCCGAAGACGCCCGCCTCGCATGACGGCGCCCGCGTCCGGCGACAAGGCCGCGAAAACCAGAGGCGAGCTCCTCACGGGGCCCGTCTTCCCGATGGTCGTCAAGTTCGGCGTGCCCACCATGGTGAGCATGCTCACGCCCGCCATCTACAACCTGACGGGGGCCTACTTCGTCTCGACCCTGGGTACGACGGCTGTCGCCGCGCTCGGCATCGTCTTCTCGCTCCACATGATCCTCGCCGCCGTCGGCATCATGACGGGACAGGGCTGCGCGAGCCAGACCTCGCGCCTCCTCGGTGCGGGCGAATACGAGGCCGCGGGCTTCATCGCGGGCACGGGCATTCTCCTCTCCGTGCTGGGCGGCGTGGCTATCGGCGTGCTGGGCCTACTCTTTGACGAGCCGCTCCTCAGGGTCCTGGGCGCGACGCCCACGATCATGCCCGACGCCGTGCGCTACGCCGAGGTTCTTCTCATCGGCTCGCCCGTCGTGTGCGCGAGCTTCACCTTCAACAACCTGCTCAGAAGCGAGGGCCTTGCCGTCGTCGGCATGCGCGCGCTGCTCGCGGGCGGCATCCTCAATCTTGCGCTCACGCCCGCCTTCATCCTCGGACTGGGCTTCGGCATCGAGGGCGCGGCCTGGGCCGCCGTCCTCTCCCAGGCGGCGGGTCTGCTCATCCTCGTCAATCACTACCGCAGGAAGGCGGGGCTCCTCAGGATCATTCCGCCCACGCTCGAGCGCTTGCGCAGGCTCTCGCCCACGATTCTGCGAAACGGCATGCCGAGCCTTCTGAGAAACGCGCTCGCAGCCGTCGCGGCCTCGATCCTCAACCTCACCGCAGGCGGCTTCGGCGACGCGGCCGTGGCGGCGATGAGCATCGTGGGCCGCGTGCTCATGACGGTGAACGCCGTGATGGTGGGCCTCGGCCAGGGCTACCAGCCCGTGGCGGGCTTCAACTGGGGCGCGGGCAACTACGCGCGCGTCAAGAAGGCGCTCGTCTCGACCATCGTCGCGGGCACCGCCTTCACGACGGCGGCTGCGATTCCGGGCTTCATATTCTCGGAGAGCATCGTCTCGGTGTTCGCGGGCGGAGACCCGGAGGTGATGGAGACGGGCACGACGGCCATGCGCTGGGCGTTCGCGGGCTTTCCCTTCATCGCCGTCTCGATGATCGCCAACATGACCTATCAGGTCCTCGGCCGCCCCAAGGCCGCATCCTTCCTCTCGAGCCTCAGGCAGGGCTGGTGCTTCCTGCCGCTCATCCTCACGCTCCCGGGATGGTTCGGCCTCACGGGCCTGTGCGCCTCCCAGCCTCTTGCTGAGGTGCTTGCAACCCTCGTGAGCCTCAGGTGGATTCGAGCCATCGTGCTCGAGGCCGACGACCTCACGGCGAAGAAGAACGCCTCGCGCAAGGTCTGAAAACCTCGCAGAACGTCGCGCGGCCTCTCCTCCATAGTGCGTAGTGGATTCGCTACGCCTGACTGATGCCGACCGAGGCGTGCTGGTCTATATTAAAGGGCAGGACAATCAACGGGGGGCATTCATGGCGCTTGACGTACTAGACGACCGATGCGAAGTGCTCGTGCTCGGCATCGGCAACATCCTCTGGGCCGACGAGGGGTTCGGGCCTCGCTGCGTCGAACACTTTCACAGGCTCTATGAGGACAGGCCTGAGGTGCGCGTCGAGGACGGCGGCACGCTGGGCTTTTATCTGATGAACCTCATCACGTCCGCGCGCCGCATCCTCGTCTTCGACTGCTGCGACTTCCACGAGGAGCCCGGCACGATGATGGTGCTGCGCGACGACGACGTCGAGCCATGGCTCACCACCAAGATCTCCCCGCATCAGACGGGATTCTCCGAACTGCTCGCCACTGCGGCCCTGATGGGCCGCGCCCCCGAGAGCCTGGTCGTCGTGGGTGTTCAGCCCGAAAGGCTCGACGACTACGGCGGAAGCCTTTCCGACACGCTCAGGAACCTGCTTGACGAGGCGGTCGAGCTCGGTCGTGCCGAAGTGGCGCGCTGGGGCTTTGATCTTGCCCGCCGTCCCGAAGGGGCCGAAGTCGCGCCGCTCATGGCCGCCTGCGTGGAGGAGGCGCCCTATGAGGAAGGCCGTCCCTGCGAGGCCGAGGCCTGCCGTATCGGCGACGAGCGCTTCCTCGTGAGGCCCGCGGGCGTACACGTCGAGGATCCGTCCTCGAGAGAAAATGAGGCCTCCCGCAGGAGGCCCGCATAAAAAGGAGGCATGGCATGTGCATTGCCGTTCCCATGCGGATCGTTGAGGCCGAGGGCCTCTCGGCCGTTGCAAGGCGCGAGGGCGCGCCCGACCTGAAGGTCGACACGTCGCTAGTGGGCGAACTCGCGCCGGGCGACTGGGTGCTCGTCTTTCGCGAGAGCGTCATCCGCACCGTGAGCGAAGAGGAGGCCGAAAGGATCGGCCGAGCGCTCGCGTGCGTCTCCGCCGTGATGGCGGGCGACGAATCGGCGGCGGCCGAGGCCGCCGGCTTTGAGGACTTGACGGGCGAGCCTCGGCTCCCGCCGCATCTGCAGGCGCTCGTCGGAAAGAAAGGAGCCTGATCCATGGCAAAACCCAAGCCGCCCGTCGAGGCCGTCGTCGACACGGCCGTTCATCCGCTCTTTGCGCGCCTGCGCGAAGAGGCGGGCTTTGCGGAATTCTCGGGCGCCACGCTCGAGACGATGCTCGAGGCGCCCGGCCTCAAGATGATCCTCTTTGCGGAGGATCCGAACCTGAGGCGCGAGACGCTCGACATCGCCGTGATCGGCCCCGAGCTCAGGAAGGCGCTCGGCGCCGCCGTCGCCTCGGGCTGGTACACGGCCGTCTCCGAGGGCAGGGCCCTCGGCGCACGCTACGGCATCCGCAAGTTTCCCGCCGTCGCGCTCTTCAGGGGCGCGGAGTACCTCGGCGCCGCCGAGGGACTGATGGGCTGGGACGAATACATTCAGGCGCTCGTCGAGATCGGGGCCCGTGAGAAGGGCCCTTCGCGCACGATTGCGATCCTGCAGAAAACGGAAGATTGAGTTAGGAGATCCCCCATGTCCAGTCTGACTTTGGACGGCGCCGGCCGATGGGCCGAGGTGCCGCAGCTCCCGCCCGAGGTAGAGCGCGCAGCCGCGCGGGCGCTCGTTGACTTTCTGCGCGAGGTCGAGAAGGCCGTGCTTGAGGCGAAGGCCGCCGGGCCCGAAGCCCTCGAGGAGCTTCACCGCGTCTGGGACTTCAGGAGCTTCGACCGCGCCTGGCTGCCCTTCATCCTGCCGATGCTCGGCAGCGGTGAGGTGCGCATCACGCTCCACGACGGGCTCGCCCGCATGGAGGAAACGGGCATTCCCGCCCTCTGGCGCCTGCAGATGGGCGGCCACGACTCCTTCATTCTCGGACGCATCCCGCGCTGCGTGTGGCTTGCCGCCCGGAGCGGCGAAGAGACGGTCGGCACTATCGTCAACAATGGCTCTGACGTCTTCGCGGCTCCCGCGATTCTGGAGGAGCTGCGCGCCGCACAGCAGAAGATCGACTGGTCGAGGCTCCCCGAGAGCCCCGCCCACATGGTCGAACTCACCAAGCAACCGCTCTCGCCGGGCGACTCCCGCGCGATTCTCTCCACGCTCGGCACGGGCGACATCCGGGCCGAGATCACGGGCTTTGCGAAAAGCACGATCAACCGCACGGGCGTGCGCGGCATCTGGCACACGAAGATGCTCAACAATGCGGGCAAGCCGCTCCTTGACGCCTACGTCTGCGCGGTGATCCCGCCCGAGGTGGCCTCGCCCTGCGAGGCCTTCGACGACACCGTCGAGCGCTGCCGCGAGATGGTCGACTGGGTCGAAAAGGACCTCGAGCGCGGCGCCATCGGCGGAGAACCCGTGGAGGAGGCCCGATGAACGACAATGAAGTGAGCGACGACGTCCTTCCGACGAGCCTTTCAGGCTCGGACGTGAGCGACGGTCTCGACCGCCTGATGCGCGCACGCATCACGCCGGAGATGCACATGCAGTGCAAGGTGTGTTGGTTCGTCTACGATCCCGAAGAGGGGCTTCCCGAATTCGGCATCGAGCCGGGCACTCCCTTCAACGATCTCCCCGAGGACTGGACCTGCCCCGAGTGCGGCCATCCCAAGGCGAGCTTCATTCCGGCAGAAGACTTCTGACGGGCGCTGCAGGGAAGAGGCGCATCATCAAGACTCATCGGGCGTCGCTGACAAGGCGGCGCCCGATGCATTTTCTGCGTTGTCGCGAGCTCCCGTTCCGCCTGATAAGATAACGAAACAGGCGTGGAAAACCACGCAGATTATGCCAGTCGACCGTTCCAACCTCACGGGCGTCGCGCTAGTCCTCCTCGCAGGCATTCTGTGGGGCGCGATGGGCACGTCCGTGCAGTATCTCTTTTCCTCGGGCGCCTTCGAGACGCCGCTCGAGCTCGTAACGCTGCGCCAGCTCTGCGCAGGCTCGCTCTTCGTGCTCGTCATGAGCCTCGTGCGCCCGCGGGCGATCTGGAGGCTCTGGACCGACCGCCGGATGGTGATCGACGCCGCCGTGAGCGGCGCGCTCCTCTTCGGCGCGCACAATGCGTTCTTCGAGTCCATCTACTATTCGAACGCAGGCACGGGCGCGATCCTGCTCGTGACCGTTCCGCTCTGGTGCGGACTCTGGAGCGCGATCGTGAACCGAAGCCCCGTGCCGCGGCTTGAGATCGCGTGCTTCCTGCTCGCTGCCGCAGGCGTCTCCCTCATCGTGACCGACGGCGACTTCTCCGGGCTTGTCTTCTCGCCGATGGCGATCGTCTGGGGACTCGTTTCGTCCATCATGGCCGCCGCCTACAACATCCAGTCCAAGCGCCTCGTCGCCCGGGCGGGCGTTGTGCCCGCGCTTGCGTGGGGTCTGGTCTTCGGCGGCGTCTGGGCGTCCGTCTTCTGCAATCCGCTCTCGATTTCGGCCGAATGGACCGCGGCGTCCGCAGGCGCCTTCGCCTTTCTCGTTCTATTCGGCACGATGTTTGCCTTCTGGAGCTTTCTCGCGGGCCTGAGGCACGTCTCGCCCGTGGTGGCGGGGTTGCTCAACAGCGCCGAGCCGCTTGCGGGCTATTTCTTCTCGATGCTCTTTCTGGGCGACGTGCTCGGCTTCTGGCAGACCGCGGGCATCGCGCTTGTCATCGCCAACGTGGCGCTCCTGGCCTTCAGGAAGAATTGAGCGAATGCATTGTCAACTCAACTTCATGAGAAGGGCCGCCATCGTCATGCGCACCGGATGGGAAAAGGCCTGCAAGCTCCTATAATATGGCGCGTACGAAACACTCTGAGGAAAATCCCATGCTGACCGTCCGCCCCGCCGCGATGAGTGACCTTGACGCCATGACCGACATCGAAGCGCAGTCCTTCCCGCCCGAGGAGAAGGCCACGCGCGAGAGCTTCGAGGCTCGCATGAAGGTCTTTCCCGAGTGCTTCATGCTTCTGTGCGAGGACGGCCGTCCCGTTGGTCTCATCGACGGCATGGTGACGAACGACGCGACGATCTCCGATCCGATGTTCGAGAACGCCTCCCTGCACGACCCGAAGGGCGCCTGGCAGTCGATTTTCGGCTTCTGCGTGCTTCCTGAAATGCGCGGCAGGGGCGCCGCGCCCCTGCTGATGCGCGCCTTCATCGAGAAGGCGAGGGCCGAGGGCCGCCGCGGCCTCATCCTCACCTGCAAGGAAAGGCTCATCCATTATTACGAACAGTTCGGCTTCGTCAACATGGGCGTCTCCGCCTCCGAACACGGCGGCGCCGTCTGGTACGACATGACGCTCGAATTCTGACGGCCTCCTGCTGGTCAATACCCCTGTCTGAAGACAGAGGTTTCCGCGCCGAATTTCTATGAATCTTGAGCCCACAGCGCACCTTGGGACGTGATGAGTGCAGATGAGTGCAAATGCGGGTATTTCCTGCCGTCTAGCTTGCGAAATCGTGCGTGTTGAGGCTTGACGGGAAGGGCTCGCGGGCGTACCATAATATCAACCGCAGGACGCAAGGTCCCGGTTTTTCAAAGTCCGGCCGCCCATCGCCGGCATCCCGGAAGGACAGCAACGCCTTCCCACGATAGAGCCCCGTCGGCATTCGCCTCGGGGCTCTTCTCTTGTGTGCTCGGCATGGGCACGTTCTAACGGGTGAAAGTCCCGAGAGGGGCCGGCAGTGGCAACCTCATAGCCAAAAGCAAGGTGTGCGTCGCGAGGCGTAGGCTGAAAGAAGCTGGAGGCAACCCCTTGAGCTGATGAACAAGAACCTCATCAGGCATACGACGGCGGATAAGCTCGCAAGGCAGAGTGAAGTCCGACAACTGCACGGAGCCGTTGGTGTAAATGAGGCAGCTGCATGAGGGGAAAGAGCGTGTTTCTTACCCGAGGAGGTCTCACGGACGCCGTTCCATTCGGAGCGTCGGAGTAAAGCTTGTCGTGAGAAGTCAGCAGAGGCCATAGTACCGAGCGGGATGGTGCTCGGGAAGGGCTGAAATCAATAACAGGAGGCGTCCGACGTAGCCGACAACCCGTTTATTGCTGAAAAATCCCGAAGGGGGACCCCTGCGGAACAGGGGAGGACCGGAGGGGAGCAAAGGGAAGAAGGACGAGAAAGAACAAACGCCGCCACATGCGAAGGCAACGAATGGTAACCCTAGAAGCCATCCTTGAACGGAACAACTTGAACCGAGCTTATAAGCAGGTCAAGGCAAACAGAGGCGGTCCGGGCGTCGACGGCATGACCGTAGACGAGTTCTTGGACTATCTGCGTGCGCACGCCGTCGAGATAGTGGAAACCGTGAAGGCGGGGAAATACAAACCTCAGCCCGTACGCCGAGTCATGATCCCGAAGGAGGAGAAAGGCAAGTTCAGACCGTTGGGAATTCCAACTGCTGTCGATCGAGTCATCCAACAGGCGATCGCGCAGAAACTGAGCGACGAATACGAACCAGTATTCAGTTTGCACAGTCATGGCTTTCGCCCGTGCAGGAGTTGCCGGACGGCCATTGACGAGGCCCTCGATATCGCAAATCAGGGTTACGTCTGGGTCGTGGACCTCGACCTGTCGAAGTTCTTCGACACTGTCAACCACTCCAAGCTCCTGCAACTCTTGTCGGACAAGCTCAAGGACGGACGAGTAGTCTCACTCATCCACAAGATCCTGAGAGCACCGATACAAGAAGGGGACAAGATCACGCCATGCGAAATAGGAACGCCGCAAGGCGGTCCGGTCAGCCCCGTTCTCGCCAACATCATGCTCAACGAGCTCGACCATGAGCTCGAACGCAGAGGGCACCGTTTCGTTCGGTACGCCGACGACATGATGATCTTCTGCAGGAGCAGGAAGGCGGCGGAGCGGACTCTCAGACACCTCAAGCCCTACGTGGAGGGAAAGCTGTTTCTGAAACTCAACGAACAGGCATGACGGATCCGAACCTGAAGTTCCTTGGGTTTGGCTTTTGGCAAAGCCGAGGCATCGTGAAAGCACGACCGCATCAGAAGTCCAAGGCCAAATGCAGACAGCGCCTGAAGGCCATTACCTCACGCAGTCGAGGCAGAAGCCTTGAAGCGTACAGGAAGGAGCTGAAGGCTTTCGTCTGCGGATGGGTCAACTATTTCGCGGAGTCGTCGATGGCGATATTCGTCAGAAGCACCGATGAATGGTTGCGCAGACGCATCCGACAGATCTACTGGAAACAGTGGAAGAAGGTTCGGACAAAGTTTGCGGCGCTCAGGAAACTGGGCCTAGACGACAAGGTGGCTTGGGAGTGGGCCAATACCCGCAAGTCGTACTGGCATACGGCAAACAGTTGGATACTCTCGACCTCGCTGACAAATGGCCGACTCCGAGAATTGGGATGGACGTGCCTGGGGGACGTCTACAAGTAGGAAGTTCTCTGAGGTTATTGATAACCGCCCACTGCGGATCCGCACGGTGGGTGGTGTGGAAGGGGCTGAGGATCAAAAGTCCTCACCCCTATCCGATTTCAGACGGCAGGAAAAAGGCCTCCGGATCCATGGGATCAGAGGCCTTTGTCGCAGACGTCGCCTGATGGAGCTCTGAGGATCAGAGACGCTTGAGGAGGTTGACGATCATGTTGATGCGTTCCTCGACGGTTTCAAGGCGCAGGAACTCGCGTTCGGAGTGAAAGCCGCCGCCGGCGGGGCCGCAGCCGTCGACGACGGGGATGCCGGCCTCGGCCATGTGGTTGCCGTCGGAGGCGCCGCCGGCGTCGACCCACCGGGCGTCAAAGCTCGCTTCGGAGGCGGCGTCGGTGATCTTCTCGACGAGTGCCCTGGTGTTTTCGGAAAGCGGCATGGCGGGCGAGTAGCTCAGCTGCTCGACGGTCTGCGTGACGCCCTCGACCCAGGTCTTTTCGGCGAGCGCGCGGATCTTCGAGATGAGTTCGCGGCCGTCCTCGTCGTTCCAGAAGCGCAGGTCGAGCGTCACTTCGGCGTGGTCGGAGATGATGTTGGCGCCCGTGCCGCCGTGGATGAGGCCGGGATTGACCGTCGTGCCGCGGGTCTTGTCGTCGAGCTCGTAGGCGGCGAGCGCAAGGCGCATGGCGGCGACGTTGGCGTTGCGGCCGTCCTGAGGATTGTTGCCTGCGTGCGCCGTGAGGCCCTTGAAGGTGAAGCGGATGTTGGAGGAGCCCTTGCGGGAGCGCACGAGTTCGCCGCCGGCACGCGCGGCTTCAAAGACGAGCGCGGCCTTCGCGTGCGTGGAGAGCTCGCGGAGCCATTCCTTGGAGGCGCGGGAGCCGAGCTCCTCGTCGGGATTGAAGACGCACCAGACGCTCAGACGCTCGAGGTCTTCGGGACGGGCGTTGCGGCAGGCGTAGAAGATGGCGAGCACGCCGCTCTTGCAGTCGGAGCAGCCCGGACCGTGAGCCGTCGTGCCCTCGATCGAGAAGGGGCGCGCGGCGGCTGTGCCGTCGGGGAAGACCGTGTCGAGATGGGCGTTGAAGATGACGTCGCATTCGGTCGAGCCCGGCTTGTTGCGGCAGATGAGGCCGCGGCCCGCCGTCGGGCCCAGGTCGACGAGCTCGGCCTCCCAGCCGATCGATTCGAAGTGACGCTTCATCACCTCGGCTGCGGACGTGACGCCCGCACAGTTGGTCGTGCCGCAGTCGCGGTTGACGAGTTCGGCGAGGTCGCGCACGTATTCTTCAAGCATGCTCATGGATAATCCTTGTTTTCAATCCGGACTTTGGGCCCGGGCGGTTGAGTCGAATTCCAAAAGGATACCAAGTGATCCGCAGCGCCGCATCGGGATTTCCGAGAACTGGGACGGGGACGGGCCCGCAGGCGGCTGCCTGACGGGCCCTGAGAACCTTGCGAAGGCGGTCTGGCCGTCAATCAAGCCACTTTGCCTCGATGGACTTGAGTTCGCCGCGGCGATCCAGAAGGTCCCAGAGATAGTTCATCACGCGCGTGTAGTCGGGGTCGTCGACGGGCAGCATGAAGCCCATGTAGTTGACGGGCGTGAGCGGGTTTTCGAGGAAGGCGGCGTGGAGGCGCTTGTCCTTCTTCGCGTAGAGCTTCGCCTCGGCGTTTTCCGTGATCATGACGTCGCCCCTGCCTTCGGCGATGAGGCCCGGGATCTCGAAGTTCTTGTCATGGGTCGAGACTTTGGCGCGGGTGAGGTTGGCGAGCACGAAGGCCTCGTTGGTGCCGCCCGGATTCTTGATGACGCGCACGTCGGGCTGGTTGAGGTCGTCGAGCGTCCTGAACTTGTTCTTCATCTTCACGTTAACGAGCGCGACCTTGCCGAACGGCGCGTAGGCGGGCAGGAAGTCGGCGGTGAGCGCGCGAGCGGGACTGCGGGTGATGCCGCCCACGGCCACGTCGAACCTGTTGTCCTTGAGGTCGGCCGCCATCTGCTTCCAGGTGGTCGGGACGAACTCGACCTTCCAGCCGTAGACCTCGGCCATCGCCTTGACGACGTCAATGTCGTGGCCCGCGTAGCCGGAATCCTCCTTCATCGCGAATGGCCTGTAGTCGCCCGGCGTGCCGACGCGAAGCGTGTTGTTCTTAACGATGTTGTCGAGTCTTTCGCCCGCTGCGGCGGGAACGGAGCCAAGGGAGGCGAGGGCTGCGATGGCGCAGGCGAAGGCCGTGAGTGCGCGTGCGTTCATGATTGTTTTGAGACGAAAAAAAAGACAGTCCGCATCCGCTGCCGGCTCGGACGAGGATGGATCGGGGCTGCGAGTGGCCGGCGCAGCCGGGATGCGGCGGGAAGGTGCGAATCCTGAGTGTCGTCAGTCAGGCGTCAGTCTGCGGCGGCCGCCTTCCTGGCGGGCTCGGAGAGAATGGCGAGACAGGCCTCGAACTCGTCCTTGGAGATGAGGAAGGACTTTTCCTCAAGCCTTTCGGAGAAGAGTTCGTGCAGGGCCTCGAGCACGACCGCTTCGGGCGTCCTGCCTTCGCGTTCGGCGATGTTGGCAAGCAGCTCGGCGTCGAAGTCGCTCAATTTGATTCTGATATCGGAAGACATGTCCGTTCCTCCAACCAAACATTTCCACTTTGCATTGTATGTAGGCGTAATGCGTTTTGGAAGGCAGTAGGTGTTCGAACCTAGGCAGAAGTGCGCAGGCGCATTGAGCGCGCAGGGCGGCGCGCGGGGCGCTGACGAAAATAGGGGCCCGAAGCCGATTGGAGAGCTTCGGGCCCGGAAGTCGGGAGCCGCCGTTGCGGGGCGGCCCCGATGGGGAAGAGAAGTGGTTGGGAAGGTTCGTCGACCCTTACTTGGCGACGGCTTCCTTGATGGCGTCCGCAGCGACACGGCCGGAGGTGAGGGCCCAGCCCACGTTGGCGCCGGCCGGGGAGTCGTCGCCCATCACGCCGCCGACGAGTTCACCCGCAGCGTAGAGACCCGGGATGAGCTTGCCGTCCTTGGTGATGACGTTGAGCTTGTCGTTCGTGCAGAGGCCGCCCATCGTGGTGGCGAAGCGGGGACGCTGCTCGACGATGTAGTACGGGCCTTCGGCGGAGATTTCGGCCTTCATGTACTGGACCGGACGGTCGAAGTCGGCGTCCTTCTTGGCCTTGACGAAGCCGTTGTAGCGGGCGACGGTGGCCTTGAGGGCGGCGGCGTTGATGCCGGCCTTGGCGGCGACTTCTTCAACCGTGGCGCCCTTCACGAAGAGCGGAGCGGTCTTGCCGTCCTGGGCGAGGTACTTGTCGGCATCCTCATGGGAGACGCCCGTTTCAGGCAGGCGCTTGTAGAAGCCTTCCCAGGACTTCTGGTCCATGAAGACGTAGCCCTGGCCGTTGGCGTTCTGGAGCATCGGATCGAGGATGTGGCGGTTCGAGGCCTTTTCGTTCACGAAGCGCTTGCCGTCGATGTTGACGAGAATGCCGGCTTGGTCGAAGGCGCCGACGTTGGCGTAGATGGTGGACTTGGCCTTGCCCGGCGCGACTTCAATGCCGTTCGGGTAGCGCTTGCCGTATTGCATGAGCTGCGTCTTGGCGCCGAGTTCCATGGCCATGCGGTGGCCGTCGCCCGTGGAGGAGACGGGACCGTAGTAGAGCGTGGACTTGATCGGCTCGACGAGCATGTCCTTGTTGTTGCCGAAGCCGCCCGTGGTGAGCAGCGTGGCCTTGGACTTGATCGTGTACTTGACGCCGTTGTCGTCCGTGGCTTCAACGCCGATCACGCGGCCGTCCTTGTCCTGAAGGAGCTTTTCGACGCGGGTGCTGTAGAGCACCTGGGCGCCGTTGCCGGCGATGACTTCACGAAGGTGCTGGGCCATCGTCTTAGCGCCGCCTTCGAATTCAAGGGCGCGGCGGTGGGAGTACTCGGCGAGGAACGGCAGGTCGTTCGGGATGAACTTCACGCCTACCTTTTCATGCAGCCAGTCGATCGTGGCGCCGACATTGTTGGCGTAGAGCGAGATCTTGGCCGGGTCGTTGAGGTTGTGGCCGTTGGCCATGAAGTCCTTGATCATGGACTCGGGAGAGTCTTCCGTGGAGCCGAAGGCCTTCTGGAGCTTGGAGCCCTGGGCGACGACCTGACCGCCGGAGATGGCGGCGGCGCCGCCGATGTACGGCATCTTCTCGACGAGGATGACGTTCATGCCGTTCATGCGGCCGCGGATCGTGGCGGACATGCCGGAACCGCCGCCGCCCACGACGACCATGTCGGTTTCAAGCGTCTTCTGGCCGCCGGTCTTCTTGACGGCGAGCGGAACGAGGTTGGCGGGATCGACGCCGGCCTGCTTGACGCAGTCGGAGACGGCTTTGCGGATGGCTTCGGTGGTGATGGTGGCGCCCGTCACGCCGTCAACGGCGGGAGACTGGGCGGCGACCATGCGGCCGGGAAGGAGTTCAACGGCCTTGGAGCCGATGCCCACGGTCTCGGACTGCTTCGTGACCTTGATGTCGGCGAGCTTGTCGGCGGTAAACGTCACTTCGACGGTGACGTCGCCGTGGATGCCGGGGGCGGTGGCCGTGTAGGTGCCGGCCTTGAAGCTCGCGGCGGAGGCGGCGGACGCAAAGGCCGCGGCAACTGCAAAGGCGATCAGAGTCTTCTTCATAATAAATTCCTGAACTTGTGATGAGTCGTAGGTTGATGAAAAAGGAGAACGTTTGTCCTTCGGATCGAAGGAGACGGGCCCGCGCCCCCGGGGGATGGAGGCGGGCGCAGGCCCGCAGGAGGAAGAGGAGCCTTACGGGTTCATGGCCTTGTGAAGCGTTTCAAGAACCCTGAGGCAGTCCTCGGCCGGGATCTGGCCCGGAGCCGAGGCCTTGCCGCCCACGCTCGCGAACGTCATGTCGCTGCCGAAGCCCTCGCCCGTGATGCGGGTGAGGACGCCTGCACGGCCCATGGCCATCGTGAGCATCGGACGGGCGGAGTGGTAGTGGCGCATCTTGGCCGTGGCGCTCATCACCGCGAGGGCGTCCTCGGGGCTGTGGGCCATGACGGCGATCTTGAGGATGTCGGCGCCGGCCTGTTCTTCGAGCATCAGGCGGCGGATGATTTCATCCTCGTCGGGCGTGAAGTTGAATTCATGATCGGAGATGATGACCTTGACGCCCTGCTGGCGGGCAAGCTTGACGAGACGGTCGATCATGGCGCGGTCACGGAAGAGCTCAAGGTCGACGATGTCGGCGCGGCCTTCCGTGAGGACGGCCTCGTAGACGCGGCCGTACCATTCGTCGTCGGCGATGAAGGGACCGCCGTCCGTGCCGTTGCGCAGCGTGACGAGCACGACCTTGTCGCCTGCGGCGGCATAGGCGTCGCGGGTGATGCGGGCGTAGTCCTTCGGATCAATCTTGCCGAGGTAGTCGATGCGGACCTCGATCACGTTGAGCGCGGGCATGTCCGCAAACTTCTTCACCGTGGCAATCAGGTCGGCTTCGGTCTTGGAGGTCGTCGGTGCAATGAGCTTCGGACGACCTTCGCCGATGCGCACGCCCTTGATGTCGATCACTTCGACGCTGCCGTTCGTCCAGCCGCCGATGCGGTTCATGGTGTCGACGGGACGCGTCTTCTTGGAGAAGGCTTCGGAGGTGCTGGCCTGAGCAAGGCCCGTGTGCGCAAGAGCGGCGGTGCCGGCGGCAAGGCCCGTGATGAAGGAGCGGCGATCCATTGTGGATGTCCTTGTGTTGCAGGTTCGCGTTTGAATGCTGAAAGTTTGGGTCGAACTGTTTTTCCGAGGAGCGGTCCGCTCTTCGGCGGACTTAAAAATGAAGTTCTGCTTCAGGTCCAAATTCTGCTAGAGTTTTCTAAAATCGCCTACCCCTGCATGGGGGTAAGTGTAAACCCTAGGGTTCTTCCTCCTCTCGGAAGCATCATGAATCCTCTCGACGTCAAGCGTTTTTCGGCTGCGGGTTTTCTTGCGGCGCTGTTCTGGACCGTGCTTTCGGGCCCGGTCGGCGCAGTCGTGCCGGGATCTTCCGGAGCGGCTCCGGACGGGCTTTCGCACCCGTCCCTGACGGCGCCCGCCGACGACACCCGCCCCGTGATGACGGTGGCCTGGCCCGACACGCTCGTCAATCCGTACGACGCCTTTACCATCCACGAGACCATCGCCGCCCTCAAGGAGAGGCTGCGCGGCTACTGCATCAGGACGGCGACCTTCGCGGCCGCCGAGAGTGCGGAGCAGCTCGAGAGGCTCAGGCCCGACTTCATCTTTGCGCGTTCGGTGTTTCCGCTCGACGCGGGCGTCTCCTCTGTGCGCATCGCCACGAGGCGCCTCAAGGGGCTCGCTGAGGCCGAGCGCGCCGTGGGCGCGGCCTTCGTCGTGAGGAGCGATTCGCACTACAGGACGCTCCGTGACCTCAAGGACCGCACGGTCTTTTCGTCCCTGCCCACGGCCATCGACGGTTGGCTTGCCGCCGAGCGCGTCTTCAGGCGCGAAGGCATCGATCCCACGCGGCTGTTTGCCAGAGTCGTGCGCCGCAACAACGACTATCCCGACGTCGTGGGCGCCATTCTCTCAGGGAGGGCCGACATGGCGGTCGTGCCGGCATGTCTGCTCGAGACGCTCGGCGACGAGGGCCTCGCGGACGTCTCAGGCCTGAGGGTGCTCGAGAGCGAGGAGTCGAAGAGCGCGCCCGTCATTCCGTGCAGGTACTCGACGGAGCTCTATCCCGACATCAGTCTTCTGGCACTGCCGCACGCGCCGTCCGAAATGGTGCGCGACATGACGATCGCCATTCTGAGCCTCAGGAACACTGCGGGCGCCGAATGGCTCACCAACGTTTCCCACGCAGGCGTCGACGCGCTTCTCAAGGAGCTGCAGCTCGGCCCCTGGGCCTATCTGAGGGACATGAGTCCCGCCGCGCTCTATGCAAGGCACAGAACCGCCTTCTGGCTGGCGGCGGGGCTTCTTCTGTTTCTCATCTTCAACGAGCTGAGGCTCGACAGGCTCGTGAGGCGCAGGACCGAGGACCTCAGGCGCTCGATGGCCGAGCAGGAGAGGCTTTCGGCGGTCGCGGCCGCCACGCGAACCCAGCTCGCGATGTTCGAGCGCAGAAGCGTCGTGCAGCAGATGTCGGGCATGATCGCCCATGAGATCAATGCGCCCGTAGGCGCGATCCGCACTTGGGCCGCCCTTGCAAGAATCAAGTGCCCGACGGCGGCGGTGGCCGATCCGGCGGCGGCCGAGGCACTCTCCAATGCACTCTCGCGCATCGACGGCGAGGCGACGAGGATCGCCGACATCGTCTCGAGGGTCCGAAAGTATGCAAGGCGCGAGCACGAGCGCGTCGCGATCTGCGAACTCGACGCCATCGTTGAGAGCGCCGTCAGGGCCTACAGGGCCGAAGAGCGAAGCGACGCCCGCGTCCCGATCAACGTTGCAGTCGCCGAGCGCCAGGCGGGCGTCTTCGGACAGCCGCTCGAACTCGAGGTGCTCGTCCTCAACCTCGTTCGCAATGCGGCCTCCGCCGTGAGGCGCCTCGACTGCCTCAAGGGCCCCGAGGTTGCCGTCGGGGTCGAGCTCGTGAGGGTCGCGGACGGCAGGTGGCGCATCACGGTCGAGAATCCGGGGCCCGTTCTCTCGGCGCAGGTCTTCGAAAAACTCAACGCCCGCGCCGAAGGTCTTGCCTGCGAGGTGCTCGACGGCGAGGCCGACCGTGAGATTTCGGAAGGCCTTGGACTCGGACTCACGATCTGCAGGGGTATTGCCGACAGTCACGGTGCGACGCTGCGCTTCGAGGCAAGACCCGAGGGCGGCGTGCGGGCCACGGTCGAGATCGACGCGGCAGGCCCCGCAGGAGAGGACACCGAAGGCAGGAAAACCATGAAGGTGAATGAACAGGGAGAAGATGCATGAAGCGGATGATCAGGACGCCGCTCGTGAGGCTTGTCGACGACGATGATGCGTTTCGCGAGAGCCAGCGCGAGTTTCTGAAGGCCATGGGCTGGCAGGTCGAGGACTATGCGGGTGCGGCCGACCTTCTCGAGCGCGACGACCTCTCGAGGCCGGGCTGCCTCGTGCTCGACATCCGCATGCCCGGCATGACGGGCGTGGAGCTTCAGCGCAGGCTCTTTGACGCGAAATGCACGCTGCCCGTCATCTTCCTCACGGGACACGGCGACATCACGACGGCCGTGCACACGATGAAGTACGGCGCAGCCGACTTTCTTGAAAAGCGCGGCGATCCGCTTGCGCTTGCGGGCGCCGTCGAGCGCGCCTGCGCGAAGTCGATGGCCGCAGAGAGCGATGCGGCCGAGGCGGACGACTACAGGAGGACCTTCGAGTCGCTTACACAGAGGGAGCGCGAGGTGTTCATGCTCGCCGCCGAGGGACTCACCAACAAGGACGTTGCCGAAAGGCTCGGCATCGGCGCCGAGACGGTGAAGATGCACAAGGCCAACGCCTACGCCAAGCTCGGCGTCGCAAGCGCGCTCGACGCCTACCGCTGGCTCGAGAACCTGCCTGCGGACTACAGGGCGGGCCTTGCGGGGACGGGCAAATGATGAAGGACACGAGAGGCGGCGTCATGACGCAGAGGCGCCGTCTTCTGGCGGGCGCGGGTCTTGCGGCGGCGGTGCCGGGCCGGCTTCTTGCCGCGGGCGCGCCCGACACGCTCGATCCGGGCGCCTCGGGCGTTTGGGACGTGATCGTCGCGGGCTCGGGTGCGGCGGGGCTCTCGGCTGCGGCCGCAGCTCTGGAGTCGGGCGCGGGCCACGTGCTGGTTCTTGAAAAGGGGCCGCTCGTGGGCGGACATTCGATCTATTCGAGCGGTTCGGTTTCGGCCGTGGCGCCCTCGCGCTCGCACGATCCGAACGACACGCTCGGCAGGTTCGTCGAGGATGCGCTCGAGGTCGGCGGCGACACGGGAGACGCGGCGGTGCTCGCGAAGATCGGCGAGGATTCGGCGGGCGTGCTCGACTGGCTCGAGAGCCTCGGCGTGTTCTGGAGCGAACCGTTCATCGCGTATTCGGGCAAGCAGGCCAAGAGCTACGCGATGCCGGGCAACTCGGCGGGCCGCAGCTACGTGCTTGCGCTCATGGCGCATCTGAGGCGCTTCGGCTGCAGGCTTGCGCTCTCGACGCCCGTGACGGGCTTCAGACCCGAGGGGCATGCGTGGGTTGTCGAAGTGAAATCGCCGCAGGGCGCAAGAACGCTCAGGACGCGAAGCCTTGTCATCGCCTGCGGGGGCTTCACGGCCAACGTCGAGGCGCGCATGAAGATCAATCCCCTGCTCACGCCCGACGTTCCGACGAGCGCCAATCCGGCGGGCACGGTCTTTGATGGGGCAACGGGCGAACTCATCGCGTGCGCGGGACGAAACGGCGCGTTCGTGACGACGGGCTTCGGCCTTCAGGCGCTTCCGTTCTGGGGCGGACGCCTGCTCGACTATCAGGGCGCCGACATCTACGTCGACATGCACGGCAGGCGATTCGTCAACGAGAACAGTCCCTGGAACGTGATTTCGAACGCCATTCTGTCGCTTCCCGAAAGGCGCTGCTGGGTGATCACGGACGACCGCTCCTTCAAGGGAGCGACGCTCGGCGTCAAGCTCATCAATGGCGTCGTGAGGAAGTCGGACTCGATCGACGCGATGGCGGCCGCCATGGACATCGAGCCCGTCGTGCTCGCGAGGACGATCGAGGACTACAACAGGGCGGCGGACAAGGGGTACGACGCACGCACGGGCAAGAGGCTCTTTCGCCAGAGGATCGAGCGGCCGCCCTTCTACTGGGGAGCCGAGCGCATCTACGTGCACACGACGCTCGACGGCATCAGGACGAACCGTGCGGCCGAAGTAATTGCGTCCTCGGGCGGCCTCGTGCCCGGACTCTACGCTGCCGGCGAATGCGCGGGCGGCATCTTCGGCGGCGACCGACTCGGCGGCGCAGGCATGACCGCCTGCTTCGTGATGGGACGCGAGGCTGGAAGACAGGCTGCGGCAAGAGCGAAGGAGCTCCAGGCCGCAGCGTGAGCATCCGCGCGCATGGACGCAGGGCACGGCGGAGAAGCCCGCAGGCTTCGCGCCGCGCTTTTTTGCGGCCTGCGTCAGTGAATGACGTGGCCTGCGTGCGTCTCAGGCATCGCGTGAGCGCCGTGCGTCATGTGCATGTCGTCCGAAGCCCGCCAGCCGAACTGCACGGGATCGAACATCCCGAAGACCATGGCGGCGTGGGAGAGGACGAGATAGACGACCATCGCCGCGACGGCCGAGCGTCCCTTCCAGACGGCCGTCCTGCTGCGGGCGACGAGGCCGCCTCGAGAAGGCCGACGTAGATGAACGGAAGGCCCGCGGCCACGTAGGCGAGGGCCGAAACGGCGTCGACCCAGGTGCGCCATGCGACGACCGACGAGAACTGAAGGGCCACGCAGCCCGAGAGGAGCGCGATGCCGAGCGCGGCTGCATAGGCCGAGGCCTTGTTGAAGGCGGCGAGGGCGTCGCCCTGACGCGGCTTGATGAGCAGAAGGATTTCGCTCACGACGTAGCACTCCGCGAGCAGCATCGGTGCGGCCATGAAGAGGACGAGCATGTGCCAGGAGCCCATCATGAGCTCCATATAGTGGGTCATTTCCATTTTGTGTGTCTCCGAAAAAAGAAGCTTGAGTGACGCGGACGGACGGCTGTCCGTCCGGAAGGCGTGCGGGCGCAGGGCCCGAAGCTTCAGGCTTTCGGAGGCGGAGAGTCCCTGCCGAGGATGACGCTCGTGTCGGCGGGACGGGAACCTGTGGCGGGCGGGAGGACGGAGGCGGAGTACGCAGTCCGGCACTCGGGCGCGGGCGCCGCGGGCGGCGTCACGCAGCAGAGGCGATCGGTGCAGGGCGCTTCGGGCGCCGCTGCGGAACATTCGGCCCGAACGGCCGCCTCGTGACGCGAGGCGTGTGACCCGACTGAGGCGGGTTCTCCCTGCCATGAGGCGGAGACCGCCTGCACGACGGCGGCAAGATCCGGACAGGCGTGCGCACCGCAAGGCAGCGCAAGGAGCGCGGCTGCAGCGAATACGAAGGCCATTAAGCGGATCAATATTGTG
>ENA-OQHN01000232-OQHN01000232.1-human-gut-metagenome-genome-assembly--contig:-NODE-232-length-21285-cov-4.269591_pt1 | contig 21285 bp, 18 predicted proteins | sample MGYA00242564_ERZ504721 | MGnify/ENA primary metagenome ERZ504721 (study PRJEB26092, sample SAMD00036212) | human gut metagenome | host: Homo sapiens | study: EMG produced TPA metagenomics assembly of...
TGCCCACCGCGTCCGCACCGAGGCTCTCCGCCAGCAGCAGCGCCGCCGGGATGTTGCTGCCCGTCAAGAGCTTTCCCGTGCTGTCAAACGTAAACGTTACAACGACTGGCAGGTCACAGTTTTCCTTTGCCGCCAGCAGCGCCGCCTTCGCTTCGTAGGCGTCGCTCATCGTCTCGATGATCACGAGGTCGGCGTTGTCCCTGCCTGCGATAATTTCCTCTTTAAAAAGCTCGTACGCGTCATCAAACGCCAAATCACCGAACGGCTTCAAAAGCTTGGCCGGAGGGGCCGATGTCGAGCGCCACCGCCGCCTTGCCGCCGCTCGCCGTGTGTGCAAGCTTCAATGCCTGTGAGACGACCTCCTGCACGGTGTGGCCGTCTTTCCAGTTTTAAACGGTTCGCGCCGAACATGTTCGCCGTCAAAATATCGCAGCCCGCGTTCACGTAGTCGGACTGAATTTTCAAAAGCACCTCGGGGTGTGTCAGGTTCCAAAGCTCCGGCAGCTCGCCGCCCATAAGGCCGTTTGCCTGCAAAAGTGTGCCCATGCCGCCGTCCACAATGACAACAGATTTTCCGAATCGTCCTATAACAGGATGCATAAATTTTCTCCCTTTCTCTGCGCGTCAGATTTCGCGGAACTCGCAGTCGGTGTTCGCGCAGCCGCGGCACTTTACGTATGTGCATGTCGGCGCGTCCGTCACGCCGATGACCGCCGTCACGGATTTAAACGGCACCATCAGCATGGTGTCCGTCAGCGTCAGCCCAATGCGCTTTGCACATTCCAGCCGCGCAAAGATCTCTTTTTGGCTTTCGAGCGCAAAGTCGCCGTACCCCGGCGAATAGCGCGGCTTCAAAAATAAGCCCGCTGCGGCTTCCTTTTCCGCGATCTGCGCCTGCATTTCGTCACAGTAGTCTTCAATGAGCGCATTCGCAACGGAATGCGCCACCGTGCCGCGCGCCATATTGAGCGCGGATAACCGCCGTATCATCATATCGGCCTGCAAACCCAGCGTCGCCGCAAACAAATACGCTGCCTTGCAGCCGCGTAAATGGCGTGAAAGCTTTATGCTCTCGATGCGCCAGCCGTCCAGCTCCACCGCGTTCTCAAGTACTTTTATGTCGTATCTTTTATATACGCATTTCGGCATGAGCGTGCGCAGCATCTCGCCGCCGATCTCGCGAATCATCTCATCGGTGTCTGCATCGGCCGGCTTCCCGCGAAAGCCAAGATAGCGCAGCGCCTCTTTCTCATTCAGCTTCATAGCCGTCAATGATCTTTGAAAGGTTCGTCATGATGCTGCCCGCAATGTCCGGGCGGTTCATCGTGTAGATATGAATATGCGTCACGTCATTCGCGATGAGGTCGATAATCTGCTCGGTCGCGTACGCAATGCCCGCCTGCTTCATCGCCTCCGGGTTGTTCGCAAAACGATCGACGATCGCCTTAAAGCGCGTCGGCATAGAAGAACTCTAAAGGCTCATGATGCGCTTAATCTGCTTCGCGTTCGTCACCGGCATAATGCCCGCAATGACCGGCACGCGAATGTCGTGGCGCAGGAGCTTGAACATATAATTATAAAGAATGTTGTTGTCAAAGAACATCTGCGTCGTTAAAAACTCGCAGCCGCTTTCCACCTTGCGGCGCACGCCGTCAATATCCGCGTCGCTGTTGTACGATTCCGGGTGTCCCTCCGGGTAACATGCGCCGCCGATGCAGAAATCCGCACCCTCGCGGCGAATGGCATTGATGAGGTCGCTCGCGTGCGGGAACGTCTGCGGCGCCGTATCACCCTCCGGAATATCGCCGCGCAGCGCCAGAATATTCTCAATGCCGCTCGCCTTAAACGCATTGATGGACGCTCTGAGGTTCTCTTCGTCCTGTCCCACACACGTCAAATGTGCCAGCGCCGTAACGCCGCTTTTCTGCACCTCTTCTGCAATGGACAGTGTGTTTTTGGAGTTGGAGCCGCCCGCGCCGTAGGTCACGCTCATAAAAGAGGGCTTATGTGCCGCGATCTCATGCACCACCTGCTGTGTGTTTTCCAATGGCTTGCCCGGCTTCGGCGGGAACATCTCGCAAGAGACCGTCACCTTGTTGGTCTTCAAAATATCGGAAATTCTCATAAGTCATCACTTTCTGTATCGGTTTCATATTTTCATTGATATACCGTTAAAGTATAGCATAAAAATGCAGGAAACGCAATTTGAAAATGCAGAATTTCGCTGTTTTTTCCGCTTACGGTTCCGGCCGCATCAGTGGGAACATCACCGTGTCGCGGATATTCCTCGTGCCGAGCAAAACCTGCAAAACGCGGTCAATGCCCATGCCCCAGCCGGAAATGGGCGGCATGCCGTATTCCATCGCCGTCAAATAGTCGTCATCCATCACCATAGCTTCCTCGTCGCCGTCCGCGTGGCTCTGCGCCTGAATTTGCAGTCTGCGGCGCTGCTCATTGGGGTCCACAAGCTCCGAGTACGCGTTGATGATCTCCGCGCCGTTGATGACAAGTTGAAAGCGGTCCGTAATCTCCGGATCATCATCATTCGCGCGCGCCAGCGGCGACAAGTCCGTCGGGTGCGCAATGAGAAACGTCGGCGCGATCATCTTCGGGCGGCTCACCTTCTTGTATAATAAATCGATGAGGTTTCCGCGCCCAAGCTTCTTCGGGTCGTCGGTGGAGTTTAATTCAATGTGTCGGCTTTCAATTTCCTGCAATAAAGCCTCCGCCGTCTTAAACTCGTCAATGTCAATGCCGCAGTCCTTTAAAATGAGCTCGCGGAACGTCACCACCGCCCATTCCGCGCCGAAATCGATCTCGGTGCCGTTAATGGAGATGACCGCGCTGCCCCGAATCTTCGTGATGACCGTTTGCAGCATGTCCTGCAAAAAGCGCATGTTGTCGCGGTAGTTATAGTACGCGCAGTAGCCCTCCAGCATCGTAAAATCCTGCAAATGCGTCGTGTCCATGCCTTCATTCCGAAAGCACCGCGCAAACTCAAACACCTTCGTAAACCCACCCACAATGGCACGCTTCAAATACGTCTCCGGCGCAATGCGCAGATAAACGTCCATGTCAAGCGCATTGTGGTGCGCAACAAACGGCCGCGCCGTCGCGCCGGACGGATGATCGATGAGCACCGGCGTTTCAATTTCGATGTAGCCGTTGTCCTCCAAATACCGCCGAATCTCCCGCACAAGCTGCGACTTGAAAAGGAACCGCCTGCGCGTTTCCCCGTTCATGCACAAATCGAGGTACCGCCTGCGCCAACAAAGCTCTGTGTCCTGAATACTGTGGAACTTCTCCGGCAGCGGACGGAACGCCTTGCCTAAAAACGTGATGCACTTCGCGCGCAGCGTCTTTTCGCCCACCTTTGTCGTGAACATCTCGCCCTCCGCGCCCATAAAGTCGCCTACGTCAAAGCCCCTCTTGAAAAAGTCATACGTGTCCTCGCCCACTTCGTCGCGCATCACGGCAATTTGCAGCTTGCCCTCCATATCGGAGAGCGTCACAAACGAGAGCTTCCCCATGCGTCGAATGGCTGTCACACGCCCTGCAACGCACACGTCCTGCACCCCGTCCGGCAGCTTTGCCGCCTCGCACAGCTCATGCGTTTGCGCATAGCGCTCCGGGTACGGGTTCACGTGCTCCCGTACATAATGAAACTTTGACCTTTCTTGCTTCCAATAACGTGTTTTCGCTCATTTTCTACACCCTTTCGTTGCTGTTATTTTCATCGGGCGGGAAATTTAGAGCGTAAAAAATCCCGTTCACTTTGAACAGAACCAGTAAAACAGGACCAATAGACAAAATCCCCCCTGATGTAGGATAATAAGTACATCAGGGGGGATTCATTATGAGCAAACGAAGATACACCAATATGCAGGTTCTACTACCGACCATAGAAAAGATGTTAGAATCAGGGAAGAACCACAGGGAAATCGAAGCGGAACTTGGCTTGGAGGGAGACCGTCCGGTTCACAATCTGCTGAAGCGGCAACGCAAAAAAGCCGCCAAGGGTGCGCCGAAGTTTCGTGGCAGGAAGCCTGCAAAGACGCTGCAGGAATATAAGTATGAGAATAAGCGGCTCAAGATGGAAGTGAAATTACTGCAGGATTTTCTGCAGTCCACAGAAAGGAAGTGAGGCCAAAGGCAAAGTACGCCGTCATTCACCGTCACCGGGGAGAATACCCAATATCTGTTATGTGCAAATTCTTCGGGGTATCCAGAAGTGGTTACTACTGCTTTAAAAAGCGTCTGGGAGAGACGGATCGCGATGCTGTTGTGGCAAAGGAAATCGAGGAATGTCAGCGCAGGACAGATAAGACCTATGGCTATCGACGTGTATGGAAGTGGTTAAAAGGCAGAAATATTCAAAGAGATCCGAAGACTGTGCTCAGAATCATGGAAAAAATATGGATTATTGTCTGAGGTTCGCCGACGCCGCCAATGGGTAAATCTTGGTCAGCAGGTACACAAATACGAAAATCTGTTGAACAGACAGTTCCGGGCGGTCAGGCCAAACGAGAAATGGGTCACGGACATTTCTTACATCCACACAAAAGAAGGCATTTTATATCTGTCCATGATCCGAGATCTGTATGACAACAGTATTGTGGCCTACAAGACTGCAAGTCGGCAGACTGTGAATCTTGTTCTGGACACGATTCGTCTGGCAATGAAGAAAGAGAAAGTCGCTGCGGAGTTGCAGCTCCACAGCGACCAAGGCTTTCAATACACATCGCAAGCATACTTCAAGCTAACACAATCTTACGGCATAACGCCGTCCATGTCAAGGAAAGGAAATCCTTATGACAATGCCATGGCAGAAAATTTCTTCTCCATTCTGAAAACAGAGTGCATCTACCGCCACAAGCCAAAGACGTTCCAAGAAGCAAACGAACTGATCGACAGGTATATTTACTTCTATAACCACGAACGCATCCAAACAAAAACGGGAGTGGCACCGCTGTCGCTGCGCCACTCCGCTTAAAACTCAATATCCTACATGGGGGCTTTTAGTGCTGTCCGCATAATCTGGTGCGGTTCAAAAACGGAACGGGGGTGATGCTATTTATAATCTGTTTTACTCTGCAATTTCTGCACTCAGCAGGTCTAAAATCGCGTCTTCCGCGTTCCAGAAGTACGCGTTTTTCACTGAGAAGCGCCGTGATGCCCGTGCGGTCAAAATAGGTGCGCACGCCGTCTGCCATGCCACAGCAGGCGACCGTTTTGCCTTGCTTTTGCAGGCTTTCACACAGCTCCAAAACGGCCTGCGCGCCGGAAACGTCAATGTTCGGCATGCCGCGCAGGGAAAAGATCACATGGTCGTAGGCGGGCATTTCCGCCATGCGGCGGTTGAATTCATCCACCGCGCCGAAGAACAGCGAGCCTATCACGTACACAACGCCGGTCGTCTCCAGCACCGGCGGCTTGCCTTCCACCGTGCGCAGCTTATTCGCGTCAATGTCGGAGAAGCTTACGCCAATCCGGCTGGATTTTGCAATGTACAAAACCGCAGAGTACGCAACACCGAGCAAAATCGCGACCGTCAAATCGAAAATGACCGTTGCGAGCATCGTGATGAGGAATTGGCTGATGCCGGATTTTAGCTTGTGGCTGAAAATGTAGCGGATGCCGCTCCAGTCGTTCATGCGCCACGCCGTTACCATCAAAACGCCGGCAAGTGCCGCAAGCGGCAGGCGCGCCATCACGCCGCCGAGCAGAAACATGGAGGCGAGCAGGAAAACGGAGTGGAACACGCTCGCAAGGCGCGTCTGCTGGCCGGATTTCACCGCTACGCTCGTGCGCGCAATGGCCGCCGTAGCCGGCACACCGCCGAAAAGCGGCAGCAGCATGTTGCCTACGCCCTGCGCGATGAGCTCTTGATCGGCGTTGAACGGCTCGTTTTTCATGCGGGAAGCCGAAGCACCGCACAAAAGACTTTCAATCATGCCGAGCGCCGCAATCGTCACAACGGGAGAGATGAGGTTTTTCAGCATGTCAAGGTTCAGACCGCCGAGGTCAAGGCGGTCTGCGAGCATCAGCGTGCGCGGAATGTCGCCCACCGTCGCAATGGAATCCATACGGAACAGGGCGGAAACGACCGTTGCCAAAATGATGCCCACAAGCGAGCCCGGCACGCGTGCGCCCCACTTTTTCGGCCAGACAATCATCACGACAACGACAAGCAGACCAATCAGCACCGCTTGGAGGTTCGGATGAAAGCCGAGGCGCGCGTAAGACGCGATTTTTGCCAAATTTGAGCTGCCCTCGGACGCAGTGCCGAAGAAATTATCGATTTGCCCCATCGCGATAATAATCGCAATGCCGGACGTAAAGCCCATGATGACGGGCATCGGGATGAAGCTGATGAGCCGCCCAAGCTTAAAAATACCGGCTAAAAGCAGCAGTGCGCCCGCCGCAAAGCACGCGAAAAACACGCCCTGCAAGCCGTAAGACGCCACAATGCCCACCAAAACGGCGCTCATCGCGCCTGTGGGGCCGGAAATCTGGAACGAAGCGCCGCCGAGTACCGCAATGACAACGCCCGCAATGATTGCCGTAACAAGACCCGCAGCTGCCGTAGCGCCGGAAGATACGCCGAACGCCAGCGCAAGGGGCAGCGCCACCGCGCAAACAGTCAGGCCCGCCATGATGTCTTTCATCAGCTTGGCGGTGTTGTAGCCCGAAAACTCCTGCTTCAGGCTCGTTAAATAGTTTTTTATCATGTTTCCCTCCAATAAATTGATTTTTCCGCATCATTTGCCGCTTTTTTACCGCAGCCTATTAACTATACCATTAGGAGCCGCTTTAATGCAAGGAAAAAGATACGCCGTTTTCTCGCGCTTTTCTGTGCATACAGCCCGCGTGACACACCTTATAAAAATCTTTACTTTTTATAGGAAATACGCTATACTTTGTACAAAAGCAAATGCGAAAATTCCTTGTTTTAATCCAAACAAAGAGGTATGAAAATGAACGTAAAAAAAACGGAAAGAGACGGCATTGTCCGCGCCTATCCCGAAAACGGCAAGCCGCTCGCGTGGTCTGCGTCGTCCGGTGTAGAGCTCATCGAAAGAGACGGCCTGTATTTTAAAGACTTGGAGAAGACCGGCGAGCTTCTCCCGTATGAAGATTGGCGTTTGCCCGTTGAGGAGCGCGCCGCAGACCTTGCTTCCCGCCTAACAACAGAGGAGATTGCGGGCCTTATGCTCTATTCGCCGCACCAAGCGGTGCCGCCCATGGCGTTCGGCCCGTTCGGCGGTACATATAACGGCCAAAAGTACGCGGAAGCAAATGTCCCTGCGTATACGCTCACCGACCAGCAGAAGGAATTCATGAACAAAGAGCACATTCGCCACGTCCTCATGATTACGGTAGAAGACGCGAAGACTGCCGCAAAGTGGAACAATGAGCTGCAAAAGCTTGCCGAAAGCATGCCGCACGGCATCCCGGTGAACATTTCCTCCGACCCGCGCAACGGTGCGCGCGGCAGCGGCAGCGTAGAGTTTAAAACCGCCGGCAGTGACGTCAGCAAGTGGCCGGAGGGTGTCGGTTTTGCCGCGTGCTTTGACCCCGAGATTGTCCGCCGGTTCGCGGAGGATGCGTCGAAAGAATACCGTGCGCTCGGCATCACCACGGCGCTCGGCCCGCAGATTGACCTTTGCACCGAGCCGCGCTGGATGCGCTTTGTCGATACGCTCGGTGAAAATCTTGAGATGACAAAGAAAATGGTCAAGGCGTACTGCGACGGTATGCAGACCACCGAGAATTCCGAAAACGGCTGGGGATATGACAGCGTAAACACCATGGTCAAGCACTGGCCGGGCGGCGGCACGGGTGAGGCCGGCCGCGATGCACACTATGCCTACGGCAAATACGCGGTTTACCCGGGCAATAATTCCGAAGAACACAGGAAACCGTTTACGGAAGCGGCGTTTAAATTAGACGGTCCCACCGAAAGTGCCTCTGCCGTCATGCCGTACTACACGGTTTCTTGGGGACTCGACACCAAAAACGGCAAAAACGTCGGCAACTCGTACAGCGAGTATCTCATCAAAGATCTCCTGCGCGAAAAATACGGCTTTAAGGGTGTCGTTTGCACGGACTGGGGCATCACGCAGGATCCCGCACCCATTATGGATACGTTTGCAAGCCGCTGCTTTAATATGGAAAACATGACCGAGGGCGAGCGCTGCTTCGTCGCCATCATGAACGGCGTAGACCAGTTCGGCGGCAACGCAGAGATTGCGCCCATCATGGAAGCGTATCAAATCGGCTGCGAAAAGGTCGGCGAAGAAGCCATGCGCGCCAGAATGGAGCGCTCCGCCGCGCGTCTGCTCAAAAATATTTTCCGGTGCGGCCTGTTCGAGAACCCGTATCTCGATCCCGAAGAGTCCGCTAAGATTGTCGGCAACGCGGAATTCTGCGCCCACGGCTATGACGCACAACGCAAATCTGTCGTCTTATTAAAGAATCGCAATCACTGTCTGCCGCTCCAAAAGGGTATCAAAATCTACGTGCCGCAGCGCAAGCTCCGCACCATGAAGGGCTTCATGCGCAACGATATTCCCGCCCACACGGAAGACCCCGTGACGGACGAGGTGATTTCGAAATACGGCGTGCGCGTCCATACGCCCGAGGAAGCGGACGTGGCGCTTGTCTTTGTGGAAAGCCCTGCGTGCAACGCGTATTCTACGGAAGACGTCGCAAACGGCGGCAACGGCTACCTGCCCATCACACTCCAGTACCGCCCCTATACGGCGGTGAACGCGCGCGAAGTGAGTATTGCGGGCGGCGATTTCCGCGAGGATTTCACGAACCGCAGTTACCGCGGCAAAACGAATATTGCCTATAATGAATGCGACCTCGATAACATTCTAAACTGTCGCGAGGCGATGGGAGACAAGCCCGTCATTGTCTGCGCAGCAATCAACAACCCAATGGTCATGCACGAGTTTGAGCGTGAAGCGGACGGCATCGTCGTCGAGTTCGGTGTTTCCCGCGCCGCGGTGCTTGACGTCGTCTTCGGCGATTACGATCCCACCGGCCGTCTGCCTGTGCAGATGCCGAAGGACATGGACACCGTGGAAAAGCATTGCGAAGACGTTCCGTTTGACCTTGAAGTGCACGTGGATGAATTCGGCCACGCCTACGACTACGGCTTCGGCATGAATTATGAAGGCGTCATCGAGAAATAAGGAGTGACATCTAATGAATACAGTAGAAAAATGGGGGCTTTTTGAAGTTTCCCTCAAAGGTCCGTCTGCGGGCAACCCGTTTACGGAGCAGTCCGTTTCCGCCACGTTCCGCAGCAAAAACGAGATCGTCACGGTAGACGGCTTCTATGACGGCGACGGCGTTTATAAAGTGCGCTTCATGCCCTCGTTTACGGGCGATTACGTCTATGAAACGGTCGGCAGCTTCCCGGAAGCGGAGTCTGCCGGCGATTTCACCGTAACGGAGCCGACCGGCAATAACCACGGCCCGGTGCGTATTGCGAACACGTACCATTTCGCCTATGAAGACACCACGCCATACTATTCCGTCGGCACCACGTGCTACGCGTGGGCGCACCAACCGGAAGAAGTGCACAAGCAAACGCTCGAGGAGCTCGATAAGGGCTACTTCAACAAAATGCGTTTCTGCGTCTTTCCGAAGCACTACATCCACAATTTCCGCGACCCGGAGACCTTCCCATATGAGGGCACCCCGGTCGATAATTCAAACCTCACCGAAAGAAAAACTTCTCGTATTTCGTCGATTTTTCCGGCAACAACTGGGATTTTACGCGTTTTAAACCCCGAGCATTTTCGCCGCATGGAGCGCTGCATCGTAGAATTACAGGAGCGCGGCATCGAGGCCGACATCATTCGTTATGCACCCCTACGACCGCTGGGGCTTCTCCGTCATGAACCGCGAGCAGGACGACCTCTACTGGAACTACGTCATCGCGCGCTTCTCCGCCTACCGCAACGTGTGGTGGAGCCTTGCAAACGAATACGACCTCATGCGCGCCAAGAAGCTTGAGGACTGGGAGCACTACGCAGACCTGCTCTGCAAAAAAGATCCGTACAACCACATGCGTTCCATCCACAACTGCATACCGTTCTACGACCACACTCGTCCGTGGATTACGCATTGCAGCTTGCAGCGCCAGGATCTCTACCGTCACGTGGAATACACCACCGATTACCGCACGCGCTACCAAAAGCCTATCGTGTGGGATGAGATTGCCTACGAAGGCAATATTGATATGGGCTGGGGCAATATCTCCGGGCAGGAGCTTACCCGCCGCTTCTGGGAAGCTTCCATGCGCGGCGGCTACGCAGGCCACGGCGAGACCTTCATGAACCCCGAAGACATCTTGTGGTGGAGCCACGGCGGCAAGCTGCACGGCGAAAGCCCCGCGCGCATCCGCTTCCTGCATGAAATTCTCACGCAGACGCCCGGTCTCGGCTTAAAGCAAGGCCCCGGCGCGTTCGATGAGACCGTCGCCGTGCCGGACGAGATGATCCCCGTCACCGGCTACGAGATTCACTACTACGGCTTCGGCCGCCCGAGCTTCCGCGATTTCGTAAAGCCCGCGGACGAAAACTGGCGCGTGGAGGTCATCGATACGTGGAACATGACCATCACCGATGCCGGCGTGCACAGCGGTAAGTTCCGCATTGCGCTGCCGGGCCGCGAGTACATGGCCGTGCGCCTCACGCGCGTGTAAACATTCATAAAGCGTATAAATTTAAATAAACCGTAAAAGAGGGCACCCGCAGCGCTGCGCGGTGTCCTCTTTACTTGACAGAATCTTTCCCGCGCCGTACAATAAACCCAAGATAACAAAGAAATATTCCGAAAGGATGACTATATTTTGGCGAATAAAAGAAAACGCCCCGCTGCTATGCGCGAGGAAGAACGGCAGGCACAGCGCGCAGCCGCCCGTGCGGAGCGCCGCACAAGGCGAGCCGCAGAGCAGGCCACACAGAATGTCCCGCAGAAGACGGAAGCCCCGAAAGCGCCGCAAAAAGCAGGCGTGCCTCATAAAAAGAAGAAGATCAACAAGTTCCGCGTGGCGGTCGTCTGCACCGCCGCTGTGCTCGTGGCGCTCGTTGCCCTCGGCGTGGCCAGCGCTGCCGGTGTGCGCACGCCCATCAGCAGTATCGCCGCAGACGGCGAGCCGGAGTTCTTCTCCACCGTAAAACCGCAGGCCAGCGCCGCACCGGCAGAAAACACTGCTTCCGCCGCGCCTACGCCGTCTTCCGCTTTTGACGGCGCACTTTTCATCGGCGACAGCATGACGACGCGCCTGAAAAGCTACGTCACGGACGGCGCAGGCAGCACCACCGCTTTGAGCGACGCGGAATTCATGACCCGCAGCGATTATTCGTGGGGCGAAGCGCAGAACGAACTAAACGGCGGTGAGGGCGGCCTGTGGCTCGACGATGACACCGCTCTCACCGTCACGGAAGCCATCGACCGTTTCTCCGCGACGAAGCTTTACATTCAACTCGGCAAGGAAGACCTCACGTATAACGACGTTTCCGACGTCACGTCCACTGCACAGGCGGTTATTTCCGCGCTGCAAACGAAGTACCCGAACCTTGAAATTACCGTGCAGGCCGTTACGCCCATGCTGGAGTGGATTGACTATCAGGGGCTCAGCAGCAGCACCATCGCGCAGTATAACAAAGCGATGCAGACCTATTGCACGGGCAAAAAGAACCTGAAGTTCTTAAACATCGCCGCATTCTGTACAGAGGGCTACCTTCCCGCGGAGTATTGCGCTGACCCCGAGGGCTTGTGCATCCACTTAAACGACGAGGGCTGCGCCATTTGGGCAGATTATCTCCTCGGCAACAAAACGCCGGAGCCGTCGCCCACCCCCACGCCGACCCCCGATCCGAACGGCGACAGCACCGATAACACCGATACAACGGACACCGCCGGCGACACCTACACGGACGATTCCGGCGATTATACGGACAACACAGGGGATTACACCGATGATACGGGCGACTATACGGATGACACCGGTGATTACACAGAAGAATAACCTACAAAATATGGCATGCAAAATGTTTGGTATACCATATTTTGCTTTTCTCAAAACTTTTTGAAATTTTTTTGAAAAAAGGCTTGCAATTTAGAAAGAGATGTGGTATTATAATAAAGCCGTCAGATGAGGCGGCAAACAGAATAGTTGGTGTTGATTACAACGAGGGTCCACCTGTTCCCATACCGAACACAGAAGTTAAGCTCGTTTGTGCTGAAAATACTCGGCTGGCAACGGCCCGGGACGATAGGTTGGCGCCAACACTTAGAAGAATCACAGAAATGTGGTTCTTTTTTATTTTTCAAAAGCTAAAAGCCCCCTCTGTCAGAGGGGTTTTTTCATTTACGCTTGCTTTTAGCTGTCCGCGCAGAAAGCTTGAGCAAAACTTTATTCCTTCAACAGGTTTTACTTCACGACTTACCATATTCAGCAAAACAACGGGAAAAAACGCCTTTTTTCCCTAAAACATGGCGTCAAAAAACATTGACATATCCGTGAAATTGTTGTAAACTTTTTTGGAATTCTGCTTTTTTCGTCTGCGTGCTCCGGCGGCAGGCGGACAAAGAAAAAAGATATACAAACGGAGGGGCGGAGACCGGCACTTTCCTGTGTGGCCGCACGCGTACCTCGAAGAAAGGTAAGTGTTCAAAAAGTGGAAAAAAACCCTGATTTGTCTGGCCATCGCTCTGGTCGTCGGTCTGCTGATGTCCCGCTTGGCAAAGCTCGTACATCTGCCTGCGGTCACGGCGTACCTCGTCGGCGGTCTGCTCATCGGTCCGTTCTGTCTCGGCGCGCTGAACCTTCCGTACATCGGCTTCAATTCTCTGGAGCAGGTGGAGGGCCTCAGCGTCATCACGCAGACGGCGCTCGGCTTCATCGCGTTCGCCATCGGCAACGAGTTCCGCGTCTCGCAGCTCAAAACGATGGGTAAGCAGGCCATCACCGTCGGCATTCTGCAGGCGGTCATCACGACTATTGTGGTCGATATCGCCCTCATTGTCCTGCATCTCATCAATCCCGCCCTCCTTTCGCTGCCCTCTGCCATCACCCTCGGTGCCATCGCCGCGGCTACGGCCCCGGCGGCTACGCTCATGGTCGTGCGCCAGTATAAGGCAGACGGCCCGCTCACAAAGCTCCTGCTCATGGTCGTCGCCATCGATGACGCCGTGGGCCTCGTGCTGTTCTCCGTGTCCTTCGGCATCGCCGGCGCGCTCGAAATGGGCAGCATCAGCGTTGTCAGCGTCATTTTAGAGCCCATCATCGAGATCGTGATTTCCCTCGTGCTCGGCGCACTTTCCGGCCTTGCGCTCAACTGGTTAGAGACCTATTTCCATTCTCGCAGTAAGCGTTTGTCCCTCACGGTCGCCTTCGTGCTTCTCATGGTTGGTATCTCCTCCATGGAATTTGAGCTCGGCGGCGTGAAGATCGGTTTCTCTCTGCTGCTCGTCTGCATGATGACCGGTACGGTCTTCTGCAATGTGTGCAGCGCTTCCGAAGAGCTGATGAGCCGTCTGGATCGCTGGACAGGCCCCATCAACATTTTGTTCTTCGTGCTTTCCGGCGCGGAGCTCGATTTGAATATTTTAAGCAACCCGCTCGTGCTGCTCATCGGCATCATTTACATCGTCTTCCGCTCTGTCGGTAAGATCTCCGGCTCTTACATCAGCTGCGCCATGACAAAGTGCAGTGACCACATCAAAAAGCATCTCGGCATCACGCTTCTGCCGCAGGCCGGCGTGGCGCTCGGCATGGCGCTCACCGCTACGTCCCTTGCAGACGGCAGCATCGTGCGCAACGTCGTGCTGTTCTCCGTGCTGGTGTATGAGCTCATCGGCCCGTCTCTCACAAAGCGTTCCCTGCTTGCCGCAGGCGAAATCAAGCCCGAGGGCAAGACCAGCGCCCGCGAGGAGAACAAACCTGTAAAGCCCATTACCCTCAAGTAATTTCATAGAATACAAAACGCAGGAAGGCAAAGCGCTTTCCTGCGTTTTTTCATGCCCGATTTCATCTTGAAAACAGGGAACAAATGTGCTATTATGGTGAAAAGAAATTCTTAGGGGGCGTTTGAGTGCGCGTTGTGATTGCGATGGATTCGTTTAAAGGCAGTTTGTCTTCCATAGAGGCAGGCAAGGCCGTGGCAGAGGGCGTACGCCGCGCAGACGGCGCAATCGAGTGCGCGGTGTGCCCTGTGGCGGACGGCGGCGAAGGCACGTCTGCAGCGCTCACAGAGGGCCTGCACGGCGAAACGGTGCGCGTGCGGGTCACGGGTCCGCTCGGCGAGAAGGTCACGGCGGAATACGGCGTCAAAGGCGATCTCGCCATATTGGAAATGGCACAGGCAGCGGGCCTGCCGCTCGTACCCCAAGATAAGCGGAACCCCATGAAAACCACCACCTACGGCGTGGGCGAAATGCTGCGCGATGCAATAAATCGCGGCTGCAAGCGGTTTATCCTCGGCATCGGCGGCAGCGCAACGAATGACGGCGGCGCAGGCATGCTGCAAGCCCTCGGGTTCGATCTTTTGGATAAGGACGGCAACCCCGTCCCGTTCGGCGCAGAGGGGCTGCGCGTGCTCGCAAAAATCGAGAACAAAAATGCCCTGCCCGCGCTCAAAAACTGCGTCATCCGCGCGGCGTGCGACGTCACAAACCCGCTGTGCGGCGAAAACGGGTGCAGTGCCGTCTTTGGTCCGCAAAAGGGTGCTACACCCGAAATGATTCGCGAAATGGACGGCTATATGCGAGATTACGCCGCATTGACGAAAGAACTGTATCCCGAAAGCAATCTTGATACCCCCGGCGCAGGCGCGGCGGGCGGCCTCGGCTTCGCACTCGGCGTGTTCCTGCACGCAGAGCTCATGCCCGGCATTGAAATCGTCATGGAGGAAACGCACTTAGAGGAAAAAATCAAAAATGCCGATTTCGTCGTGACGGGTGAGGGCAGATTGGACGCCCAAACCGCTATGGGCAAAGCGCCCGTAGGCGTGGCGAAGTTTGCTAAGAAGTATCACAAGCCCGTCATCGCGTTTGCGGGCGGTATTGAAAAGGGCGCGGAAGCGTGCAACAAAGCCGGCATCACGGCGTTTTTCCCCGCTGTGCGCGGCGTGACGACATTAGACGAAGCCATGCGCCCCGAAACCGCGGCGGAAAATCTCGCCGAAAGCGCAGAGCAGGTCTTTCGGCTTCTTACCCTGCGATAAGGAGGTACGGTATGCACGATATTTGGAACCCGTGGCACGGGTGCGTGAAGTGCAGCGAGGGCTGCGCACACTGCTATATGTATTTTCTCGACAGTCAGCGCGGGCATAACGGCGCGGAAATTTACCGCACAAAAACGGGCTTTCACTATCCTTTAAGCCGCGACCGCGCAGGCAACTACAAAGTAAAAAGCGGCGAGCAGCTGCGCGTGTGCATGACGTCCGATTTCTTTTTGGAGCAGGCCGACCCGTGGCGGCGTGAAGCGTGGGAGATCATGGATCAGCGGCGGGATATTTCGTTTTTCCTGCTCACAAAGCGCCCGGAGCGCGTAGAAAAATGTTTGCCGTATAACTGGGGCGACGGTTGGGAGCACATCTTTTTCAACGTTACATGCGAAAATCAGCGCCGCGCGGACGAGCGCATCCCCATTCTGCACAGCCTGCCGTTTAAACACAAGGGCATCATGACAGCGCCCTTGCTCGGCCCCATAGAGATTGAAAAATACCTCGCGATGGGGCAGATTGAGCAGGTTATCTGCGGCGGCGAAAACTACGACGGCGCGCGTCCGTGCGATTACGACTGGGTGCGCTCGCTGCACAGGCAGTGCGCAAACCAAAACGTCACGTTCTGCTTTATCGAGACGGGCACAAACTTCATCAAGGACGGTCGGCGGTACTTCCTGCCGAATAAGCGCGTGCAAAGCGAAATGGCGTATAAATCCGGCATATCGTATCAGGGCAAGCCGATGAAATTCAAGCTCGAAGACGATTACGGCCTGTTCGACGCCGGGCGAAAATACGAAAAATACTTCGGCCCCAGTGCGAAAAATGCGGCAGCCGCATGATCTGCAACGGCTGCGCAAGGTGCGGTAAATGCACCGTGCTGGAGGGGAAATAGAAAAGAGGGTTTAGCTTTGTGTTGCTAAACCCTCTTGATTATTTACTCAAAGTGATTTCAAAATCACAAGGAGTAAGATTTTCACCCGCGTACTTGACTTTAAGAATGACATAACCATCAGGAATAGTTTTACAAATTGGATTACTTTTTGAGTAGTTTTCGGGATAAATGGTGATGTCTTCATAGCATTGATGTTGAACGTCGTTTGCATCATAGACAAGCAAAGAATAGAGCAGGGAAGAATTTTCATTAAATTTTGTTTCGGGTGAAAGACAGATAGATAAAAAACTGTGGTTACCGATTTCAATTTGCTCTGATTCACCGTAATACACAGTGGTATATTCTGAATGCAATTCACAATCTGAAATCCGTAGTGTTTCAGATATATTCGTGGATTTGCAGCTTGTCAAAAAGCAAAACAAGAGTAAGGTTAGAATAAAAACCGGCTTTTTCATATAGATAATTTCCTCTCTTTGAGTTTGATATCTTTAAACTAGTTTTCGCTAGTCCCATGTCAAATCAAATTCTCCATCAGTGCCATCAGGTATACTAATGCCGTTGGAAGACAAATTTTCATATTCATATTCGCAAACGGTTTCCTGTGCAATGGGTTTTGAAAATAGAAAGAATAGCAAAATTGCAAAGGAAACACCGATTAAAAAGCCTAACAATAGGACAACAATAAGATGCGCGGGACGTTCAAAGAAACGTTTCTTTATTTTAAAAAGCAGAGATTTGCGAGAGGAAAGCGGTTCGGTCGAATGTTCGGTTGATAATATCGATTTATCAAGTGATGATGTGTCGAGTGGTTCAGCTTTGGGTTCGTTTAATAAATAATCAATAGGAACTTGATAGAGCTTGCTGATTTCAATTAGACGTTTTGAAGGTGGAACACTTGTCCCCAATTCCCAGTTAGAAACAGTTTGTCTGGAAATTCCAAGCTTTTCTGCCAATTCTGATTGAGTAAAGCCGGATTTCTTCCGTAATTGATATAGTTTTTCGTATAATTCCATGTTGTCTTTCCTCGCTTTAATTCTGCACAAAATCAGCCATAATGTAAACCAAATTTAAATGGCAGATGTGCAAATTTTACTTGCGTTTGTGTTTTTTAGCGAAAAATAAGTTGTATATGCTCGGATAAAACAAAAGGGATAAGAACTTTGTCGTTCTTATCCCCGGTAATTAACCGTTTACTTCACTTTCCCCGTCTTCTTCCGTCCCGTAAAAATTGAAACGCCGAAGATGACGAAAAGCAGCAGCACCGCAAAGCACATCCAGCTCACAAACACCGCCGTGCTCTTGCCGCTGAACATATCATAATAACCTTTCAGGTAAATAATGACCACAATCAGAGGCAGAATGTACTGCATGTAAAGACGGATCCAGTGCGGGAACTTAATGCCCTCGCCTTCGTTCGCTTCCTTGAGGAAATTCTCAAAGCCCCAACCGTTTTTGCGCACGCAGAACAGTACGAACACAAGGCTGCCCAGCGGCAGCAGATTGGAAGAAACAAGGAAGTCTTCCATATCCATAATGTTGCTGCCCTCACCCAGCGGCTGAATGCCGGAAAGCACATTAAAGCCGAGAATCGCCGGCAGGGAAAGCACCGTGATCAGCACAAAGTTCACGCCCACAGCCTTTTTGCGGCTCCAACCGCCGATATCCATGAAGAATGCGAGAATCTCCTCAAACACCGCAATGATGGTCGAAAGCGCCGCAAACGACATGAAGATGAAGAACAGCGTGCCCCAAATTCTGCCGCCCGCCATATTGTTGAAGAGCGTCGGCAGCGTGATGAACAGCAGCGACGGACCCGAGCCCGGCTCCACCCCGTAGGCAAAGCACACCGGGATAATGATGAAACCCGCCATCAGCGCAACAAACGTGTCCAGCAGCACAATGTTCACCGCTTCGCCCGTAATGCGCTTTTTGCGGTCCAGATAGCTGCCGAAGATCTCCATGGAGCCGATGCCGATGGAAAGCGTGAAGAACGCCTGCGACATCGCCGCAAACACCGCGTTGCCGAAGCCTTTCTTTGCCACTTCACCGAAGTCCGGCACAAGGTAGAACTTGATGCCTGCCGCGGCATTCGGCAAAAATGCGGAGTTCACAGCCAGCGCAATCATCAAAAGCAGCAGGGCAATCATCATGACTTTCGTCACTTTCTCAATGCCCTTTTCCAGGCCAAAGCCGCATGCACCGAACGAAATAACAATGGCGACAATCGCCCAGAACGTCAGCGTGCCCGGATTTGTCAGCATATCGCCGAACACGCCCTCTACCGCCTTGCCGTCCAAGCCGACAAACGTACCGGTTGCCTCCATAAATGCGTATTTCAGCATCCAGCCGCCCACCATGGTGTAGAACATCATCAGCAAAAAGCTGCCGAGAATGCTGATCCACTTCATGCGATGCCATTTCGTGCCCTTCGGTTCCAGTGTATCGAGCGCCTTGCCCATGCCCATGCGGCTGCCGCGGCCCACGGTGAATTCGCACACCATAATGGGCAGACCCAGCGCCACAAGGAACACAAGATACATCAGGATGAATGCCGCGCCGCCGTATATGCCGGTAATGTACGGGAATTTCCACACATTGCCGATACCGATGGCGCACCCGGCCGAAACTAAAATAAATCCCAACCGAGAACCGAATTTTTTCTCTTTCTTTCATACGTTTTCCTCCCAAATTTTTTCCCCTGTATATTTTAAAGAACGCATATTTGCGTTCTAATCGGGCGAGGTTATGTGCGGAAGGCGTTTCTTTGCCGCACAACTTCATAGAACATCACGGTCGCCGCAATATTCCTCACTGCATGTTTTTCAGCATGGCGACCGCATCCCGCACGTATTCCGAGAGCGTCTTGTCCTGTACGCCCACTACGCTTACGGAGCAGCGGTTAACGGGAATCAGGATTTTCTTAGCAACGCATTCGGAAACGGCCGCCGCCATTTTCGGCGTGATCTCGCCCCAAAGCGCGTTTGCTAAAATAATGCCGATGGGTCCCACGATGACGTCTGCCCATGTGCAGTTTACCACAACGGGGTTTTCGCCCGTGGCGGCAGCGTCCGCACCGGCGCGCAGCATGGCGCTTGTGGCAAGGCTGTTCGTGCCCACGGCAACGACTTCCGCGTCCGGCATGTTCTTTTTAATCTGGTCGGTCAGTGCCGCACCCATTTTGCCGCCCTGACCGTCAATCACGAGTATTTTCATCAAAATCAACCCTCCGTAGGTTCGTTTGTGTCGCCGTCCAAAACGGCGGAAACGGGAAGCTCGCCGTACATCAGCGATGTGCAGTTGATCTGCATATCGCCCACGGTGACGGGCTTGCCGTCTGAATACACCTCAAGCTTAGAAAGCGTCATGCCCGCAGCTTCATAAAATGCACGGAACGTCTTTGCAATGGCTTCCAGAGAAGACGTGGAGCTGGCGGAGTCTAAATATTCCTGCAAAGCGCCGGAAAACTGCAAACGCACCTCCAGCATTTCGCCGCTCTTCATCGTGGAGACAACCTCGCCGTCTTTAACGTAGTCGAGCGCGTCCAGCGTCACATCCTCCGGAAATGCGCCCTTTTCTGCCATTTTCTGCACGAGCACCGCACCGTCTGCGGGCAGACTTTTGTAGCTGTACTGGTCAAGGCCGCTGTCGCTCGGCACAAAAATCGAAAGCGACATGTTCACGGCTTCGCGCGTGTCTTCGGAAGCGGTCGGCTCCGGAGTCAGCGTCACGTGGCTCACTTCGCTTTCCGCGGCGGACGAGACCGGCGTGTCGCTCTCTAAAATCACGTCCGGCGTGCGCACGTATTTCGTGCCGAACCACCCCGCGCGTACGGCGACAACGCACAATAAACAGATTACGATGACGCCTACGGCCGCAAACGGCATGGCACGGTCTACATTGCGCTTCAGACGCTTTGCGCGGCTGTTCGCGGTAAAATGCGGGTCTTTCGATTCATTCAAAACAGAATAATACACGCGGTGCAGAAGATCGTCCGGCGTTTCCAGGGTTTCTACCCATTCGCGCAGGTCGTCCTCGCTCATGTTCGCGGCTTTTTTGGCTTTTTCCAGCTGATTTTGCACGGCAGAAGCGGATTTTCCGGTCACGCGGCCGATAAAGCGCGTGTTGTCACCTGCACCGTAGTGCAGCGCCACCGCCGTCAGCAGCGTGTAATGCAGGCGTAAAATGTCGCAGAGTTCTTTCGGCGTTTCAAACGGCATGTCTTTTGAGCGCTGTGCAATCTGCTCGTCCGTCAGCTTTTTTCGAATTTTCTGTGCATAATAGTCCATGCAGGTCTTGTGCGTTGTGCGCAGCACCCAAAGGCGCTCCTCGCTTTCGCTTTTAAAGGTTTGCGTGTCTAAAAAGTACTGCATAAATACATCGGAAAGCAGCGTAAGCGTCTCTTTGCCGCTTTTTGTGTGCATATAACAGATGCGGAACGCGTCATCGCCAAAGCGCATCACGGCGCTTTGCAGGGCGGTTTCACTTCTTGTCTGTGGTTTTGCCATTTGCATCGTTTCCTTTCTCTGAGATGAGTTTGCGGCGGCGACGTTCTGTTTTCAGGTCGGAAACATCGCGGTTGATGCCGCTGTGCTGCAGCCACATGGCGATCTCGCCGCCGATGAGCAAAATAAACATGCAGGCATACAGCCATACCATTAAAATGACCAAAGCGGCAAGGCTGCCGTAGATGGTGGCGTAGTTTGCGAAGTTCTCCACGAAAACGGAGAAGAAAAACGAGAATAAGACCCACCCGGCAGAAGCCAGCGCTGCGCCGAAAAACGCGTTGCGCAGGGATACCTGCTTGCGCGGAATGGCAATGAACATCAACCAGAAGAAGAACAGCAGCAGGACATAGGACATGATGGGTTTAAAGCGGTTGATGAGCGTCGGGAACGCCGGCGGCATCACCGTGATGAGCCATTCATACAGCATGTCGCCGAAGACCATCAGGCCCATGCTGACAAGCAGCGTCATGACGAACACGACCGTGTATAAAAATGGCTAAAATACGCATAAAAATATAGTTGTGGTTTTTGGAAACGTCAAAAACGGAGTAAAGCCCCTTGATCAGCGCCACCATAGCCGTGGAAGCGGACCAAACGCAGGTGATAGCCGTCATGGAAATGAGCGTCTGCGGCG
>ENA-OQHN01000235-OQHN01000235.1-human-gut-metagenome-genome-assembly--contig:-NODE-235-length-21070-cov-12.017476_pt1 | contig 21070 bp, 20 predicted proteins | sample MGYA00242564_ERZ504721 | MGnify/ENA primary metagenome ERZ504721 (study PRJEB26092, sample SAMD00036212) | human gut metagenome | host: Homo sapiens | study: EMG produced TPA metagenomics assembly of...
CTTGACAAAACGCTTCATGGGGCAATACCGAGGATATAAAGCCATATATCGACCCCATGTTTGAAAATAACGTGCTGCTGACGCAGACCGAAAGGCTGATGATGAGCAGCCGCCCGAAGCACCCGAAATATGCACGAAACAAAAACGTACTTGTAATCGGCGGCTCCGGCAGCGGCAAGACGAGGTTTTTGTAAAGCCCAACTTAATGCAAATGCACAGCAGCTATGTTGTAACCGACCCGAAAGGAACGGTTTTAATCGAGTGCGGGAAGCTCTTGCAGCGGGGCGGTACAAAATCAAGGTGCTAAACACCATCAATTTCAAGAAATCCATGCGGTACAATCCCTTTGCCTATCTCCGCAGCGAAAAGGATATTTTGAAACTGGTAAATACCATTATCGCCAACACCAAAGGCGACGGGGAAAAATCCGGCGAGGATTTTTGGGTGAAATCGGAACGGCTTTTTTACTGCGCCCTTATCGGCTACATCTGGTACGAAGCCCCGGAGAATGAGAAAAACTTTACGACGCTGCTTGAAATGATAAATGCGTCGGAAGCCCGCGAGGACGACCCGGAATTTCAATCCCCCGTTGACCTCATGTTTGAACGCTTGGAGGAAAAAGACCCGGAACATTTTGCGGTGCGCCAGTACAAGAAGTTTTTGCTGTCTGCCGGAAAAACAAGAAGCTCTATCCTCATTTCCTGCGGTGCGCGTCTTGCCCCCTTTGACATTCGGGAGCTGCGCGAGCTGATGGAAACCGACGAAATGGAGCTTGACACCTTAGGCGACCGAAAGACCGCGCTTTTTGTTATCATCTCCGACACCGACGACACCTTTAACTTTGTTGTATCAATCCTTTACACACAGCTTTTCAATCTCTTGTGCGACAAAGCAGATGATGTGTACGGCGGGCGGTTACCTGTTCATGTGCGCTGTCTGCTTGACGAGTTTGCAATATCGGGCAGATACCGAAGTTTGAAAAACTCATTGCCACGATAAGGAGCCGCGAAATCTCCGCGTCCATCATCTTGCAGAGCCAGTCGCAGCTAAAGGCTATCTACAAGGACAACGCCGATACCATTGTCGGCAACTGCGATACGACCCTGTTCTTGGGCGGCAAGGAGAAAACGACCCTTAAAGAAATGTCGGAAATTTTGGGGAAAGAAACGATTGACAGCTTCAATACTTCCGAAACAAGAGGACGGGAGCTTTCCCACGGGCTGAACTATCAGAAGTTAGGCAAGCAGCTTATGAGCGAAGATGAAATTGCGGTTATGGACGGCGGGAAAATGTATCTTGCAGCTACGCGGGGTGCGCCCGTTCTTCTCCGAAAAAGTATGATATTACCAAACACCCGAAGTACAAGTACCTTTCCGACTTTGACAAGAAAAAGCGCCTTTGACATGGAAAAGCACTTGCGCCGCCGTCCTGCAATCGTGAAGCCGGACGAGGTATTTGACTACTACGAAGTTGACGAAGCAGATTTGCAGGAGGACGCAGAATGAATAAGCGTATCAGAAAGCAAAAAGGCAAAACAGCAGCTAATCCGGGCTATCAGCGGGCTTGTGGAAGCAGCCGAGGAAATGCAGCGGGAACAGGAACGCAGGACAAGACAGGCAGGTATTTCCTATATCAAATATATCGAAGCTGTCCGGGAACGGCAGTACGGCATTAAGCCTGTCTGCACACCACTTTTTGAAAAGGAGGGAGCGTAAAGTAAAATCAATAAACACGGGCTACATGGTACGCGCCCCTACTCCTTGCGCGTATCGCGGCAGGAAGCCGCACCCTTACAACTGAATACCGCCGCGCCGCAGAAACATACGCAGCGCGGGGACTTATGACCGCGGCAGTTATCGAAAACTGACCGCCGTTTTTTATGCCCTTTTTCGGGCAGCCGCAAAGCGGCAGAAAGGAGTTTTATTATGGCATTTTTCAACAGCGCAGTAGGCGTTTTGCAGACACTCGTTATCGCTCTCGGAGCAGGTCTTGGCATTTGGGGCGTTATCAACCTCTTGGAGGGCTACGGAAACGACAATCCGGGCGCGAAAAGTCAAGGAATTAAGCAGCTTATGGCGGGCGGCGGCGTTGCCCTTATCGGCGGCACCCTCGTACCTCTGCTTGCCGGACTGTTCGGTTAAGCGGCGGGGTTAGCCTATGCAGAGCATACTTGACGCGATTAACGAATGGATAAAGGAAATCCTCATTGGAGCCATTAACGGTAATCTGTCAACTATGTTCGGGGACGTAAACGAAAAAGTCGGAACTATCGCCGCAGAGGTAGGACAAACCCCGCAGGGGTGGAACGCAGGCATATTTTCCATGATACAGAGCTTGTCGGAAAATGTGATTGTACCCATTGCGGGGCTTGTCATTACCTACGTTCTATGCGTGGAGCTTATCAGCATGGTAACGGAAAAGAACAATATGCACGATATTGACACGTTCATGTTCTTTAAGTGGTTTTTCAAGGCGTGGGTAGCAGTGTATCTCGTTACCCACACCTTTACTATCACTATGGCGGTGTTCGATATGGCGCAGCACGTTGTTTCCGGCGCGGCGGGCGTGATCGGCGGCAATACGAATATCGACGTTGACGCCGCCCTCTCGTCCATGCAAGCCGGACTTGACGCTATGGAAATCCCCGAACTGTTACTGCTCGTTATGGAAACAAGCCTTGTGAGCCTTTGCATGAAAATCATGTCGGTGCTTATCACGGTTATCCTGTACGGCAGAATGATAGAAATTTACCTTTACTGTTCGGTATCGCCTATCCCGTTTGCAACTATGACCAACAGAGAGTGGGGGCAGATAGGCAACAACTACTTAAAAGCCCTGTTCGCCCTCGGTTTTCAAGGCTTCCTCATAATGATATGCGTCGGCATTTATGCGGTTTTGGTTGGCAGCATGATTGTAGCGGACAACCTGCACAGCGCGATTTTCTCCCTTGCAGCCTACACCGTGATTTTGTGCTTCTCTTTATTCAAAACAGGCGCACTTGCGAAGTCAATCTTTAACGCCCATTAAAGACCGAAAGGAGGTTTTCACTTGGCGTATGTACCCGTACCCAAAGACTTATCAAAAATCAAAACGAAAGTCGCTTTTAATCTGACAAAGCGGCAGATTATTTGTTTTGCGGCAGCCCTCGCTATGGGACTACCGCTTTTCTTTTTGCTCAAAGACAGCGCGGGAACAAGCATGGCGGCATTTGCAATGATTGTCGTTATGCTTCCCTGCTTCCTCTTGGCAATGTATGAAAAACACGGGCAGCCCCTTGAAGTCGTGATAAAGAACGTCATTCAGACAAAGTTTATCCGACCAAAGGAACGCCCCTATCAGACGGAAAATTTTTATGCCGTCATAGAAAAACAACGAAAACTGGAAAAGGAGGTATCGGCTATTGTCAATGGCAGAACGAAAAACCATGACCCGCGCGGTAAAAAATCCCGTGAAGCGTAAGCTGACCCGCGCAGAAAAGAAAGAAATCGCCGCCGTGATACAGGCGGCAAAGGGCGACGGGAAGCCCAACACCGCGCAGCAAACCATTCCCTACTTGCAGATGTACCCGGACGGGATTTGCAGGGTAACGGAAAAGAAATACTCAAAAAGCCTTGTCTTTGAAGATATTAACTATCAGCTTGCACAGGCAGATGATAAGACCGCCATTTTTGAAAACTGGTGCGATTTTCTCAACTACTTTGACGCTTCCGTTTCGGTGCAGCTCTCTTTCATCAATCAGGGCGCAAGAAAGGAAAAGGCACAGGCGGCTATCGAAATCCCGGCACAGGACGACGCTTTTAACTCTATCCGCAAAGAGTACGCGGATATGCTGAAAAATCAGCTTGAAAAAGGCAACAACGGACTGGAAAAGTGCAAGTACATCACGTTTTCCATTGAAGCGGATAATCTTGCAGCAGCTAAAGCCCGCCTTTCCCGTATCGAAACCGACGTACTCAATAATTTTAAGGTGCTTGGCGTAACAGCCCGCCCCATGAACGGACAGGAACGCTTGAACGTGCTGCATGGGATTTTCCACCCGGAGGGCGAGCCGTTCCGCTTCTCTTGGGATTGGCTTGTACCGTCGGGGCTTTCTACAAAGGACTTTATCGCCCCGTCCTCGTTCCGTTTTGGCGACGGCAGGACGTTTCGCATGGGGCGTAAGCTCGGTGCGGTATCGTTCCTTGAAATCCTTGCGCCGGAGCTGAATGACCGTATGCTTTCGGACATTCTCGACCTTGAAAACGGGATAATCGTCAATCTGCATATCCGCAGTATCGACCAGAGCGAAGCAATCAAGACTATCAAGCGCAAGATAACCGACCTCGACAAGATGAAGATTGAGGAACAGAAAAAAGCGGTACGCAGCGGGTACGACATGGATATAATTCCGTCCGACCTTGCCACCTTTGGCAGCGAAGCAAAGAACCTGTTGCAGGATTTACAGAGCCGCAACGAGCGAATGTTTCTGCTGACGTTCCTTGTGGTAAACATGGCAGACACAAAACGGAAACTGGATAATGACGTATTCGCTACGGCGGGCTTTGCACAGAAAAACAACTGCGCTCTGACCCGCCTTGACTATTTGCAGGAAGCGGGCTTTATGTCCTCTATCCCGCTTGGGGAGAACCTTATCCCAATTCAAAGGGGGCTTACCACATCAAGCACCGCTATCTTCATTCCCTTTATCACGCAGGAGCTTTTTCAGCGGGGCGCAGCCCTTTACTACGGGCTGAACGCACTTTCTAACAACATGATACTCTGCGACCGCAAGCAGCTTAAAAACCCCAACGGGCTTATTCTTGGAACACCGGGAAGCGGGAAATCTTTTGCGGCAAAACGGGAAATGACAAACGCTTTTCTCATTACCGACGACGATATTATCATCTGCGACCCGGAAGCCGAGTATTTCTCCCTTGTGCAGCGATTTGGGCGGGCAAGTGATACGCCTGTCGCCAACAGGAAAAGGCATGGACGGCAAGCCCCAGTATGTGAACCCTATGGATATCAACCTCAATTACAGCGAGGACGACAACCCGCTTGCCTTGAAATCCGACTTTATCCTTTCCCTCTGCGAGCTTGTTATCGGTGGAAAAGAGGGTTTGCAGCCCGTGGAAAAAACCGTCATTGATAGGTCTGTCCGTAATGTTTACAGACCGTTTTTAGCCGACCCCGACCCGGCAAAAATGCCGATTTTGGGCGACCTTTACAACGAGCTTTTGAAGCAGCCGGAGCCGGAAGCTGCCCGCATTGCGGCGGCATTGGAGCTTTATGTTTCCGGCTCTCTGAACGTCTTTAACCACCGTACCAACGTGGAGCTTTCAAACCGTCTTGTCTGCTTTGATATTAAGCAGCTTGGAAAGCAGCTCAAAAAGTTAGGTATGCTCATTGTGCAAGACCAGGTGTGGAACCGCGTTACCGTAAACCGCGCCGAGAAAAAAGCGACCCGCTACTACATGGACGAATTTCACTTGCTTTTGAAAGAGGAACAGACCGCAGCCTATTCCGTGGAGATTTGGAAGCGTTTTCGTAAATGGGGCGGCATACCGACGGCAATCACACAGAACGTCAAAGACCTTTTATCAAGCCGCGAAGTCGAGAATATCTTTGAAAACTCCGATTTTGTCCTCATGCTCAATCAGGCACAGGGCGACCGGGCTATCCTTGCAAAGCAGCTTAATATCTCCCCACAGCAGATGAAGTATGTGACCCACACCGAAGCGGGCGAGGGACTTATCTTTTACGGAAATGTGGTGCTGCCGTTCATTGACCGCTTCCCGACGGATACCGAGCTTTACCGTCTGCTTACGACAAAGCCGGAGGAAGTGAGCAAAGCATGAAAACGGACGTAATCATCAACCGCGACGCCCTCTATGCCCTGCGGGAGCTGCCGAGTGAAAGCGTGAACTGCTGCGTCACAAGCCCGCCTTACTATGGACTAAGGGACTACGGGCTTGATATGCAGATTGGACGGGAGGACACGCCGGAGCAGTATATCGGGCGGCTTGTGGAAGTGTTCCGGGAGCTGCGCCGGGTACTCAAAGACGACGGGACATTTTGGCTGAATATCGCAGATACCTACTGCGGCAGCGGTATGAAAGCGGGCTGCAAGCAAAAGGATTTAATCGGTATTCCGTGGCTTTTAGCCTTTGCCCTGCGCTCTGACGGGTGGTATCTGCGGAGCGATATTATCTGGCTGAAAGAAAATCCCATGCCGGAGAGCTGCCGCGACCGACCGAGCCGCTGCTATGAGCATATCTTTTTACTGACGAAATCAAAGAAATACTACTATGACGCTGCCGCCATTGCGGAGCCAATCGCGCCGGGAACGGCAGCGCGGTACAGGCAAGGGCGCGGCGCAGGACACAAATACGCCGAGGAAGTACCGGGACAGGGCAAGGTACAGGGTATCAATAAAGCCCGCAGCGGCGGCTATTATGACGACGCCCTTATGCCGACCACAAGGAACAAGCGGGACGTTTGGATTATCAATACCGTACCGTATAAGGGCGGGCATTTTGCCGCTTATCCCCCGAAACTTGCGGAAACGTGCATACTGGCGGGCTGTCCGGCGGGCGGCGTTGTCCTTGACCCGTTTTTCGGCAGCGGTACAACCGGGCTTGCAGCGAAAAGCCTTGACCGTCGCTATATCGGGATTGAACTGAACGCCGAGTATTGCGCCCTTGCAGGGGCGCGGATTGGAGGTGGTAACACTTGAAAGACCCATTAAAGCCCCGTGATAAAATCACGCAGAAAATGACCCGCGACGGGGCTATTGCAGAAAATCAGACCACGGGAGACACGGAACGTATCAGCAAGCGGACGCAGGACGCGGATTTTCAGAAATCCCCGGAGCAACAGGCAGCACAAGACGCAGCGCAGCTACAAGGTGCAGCTTCCCCGACTTCTCCCTTGCCCCATGTGCCGGGAGCTGCCCCCAAAGCAGACACAGGCAAAACAGAGCGCGTCATGGAGCATATCGAAGCCGCCCATACCCGCAAAGCGTCTAAAAAAGCGGTACGAAAGGCACAGGCAGAAGCTACCGCCGGGACGAAATCTTCCCGGCTGCAATTTACCGACGAGGAACGCGCTGCCCCGGAGCTTGAAAAGTATATCAAGAAATCCGACAAAGCCGCTGACCGACTGGATAAGGCAAAGGCAGCTATCCCCAAAGAAAAGAAACTTACGAAAGAGCGCACCTTTGACGAAGCCACCGGGAAAGGCAAGACCCGCCTGCACTTTGAGGAAAAGGACAAGCCGCCCGGATTTAAGGACAAACACAGCCCCTTATCCCGCCCCGCACAGGAAGCCGGGATTTTGGTACACAACAAAATCCATTCTGTCGAAAAGGATAATTCCGGCGTGGAGGGCGCACATAAGAGCGAGGAAGCCGCCGAGCGCGGCGCAAAGTACGGGGTAAGGAAAATCAAGCAGGGCTACCGCAGCCACAAGCTGAAACCCTACCGGGAAGCGGCAAAGGCTGAAAAAGCTGCTTTCAAGGCAAACGTGGATTTTCAGTATCATAAGACCCTGCATGAGAACCCACAGCTAACCAGTAACCCTATTTCCCGTTTTTGGCAGAAACAGCAGATTAAAAAGCAGTATGCAAAGGAAGCCCGCAATACTGCAAAGGGTATCAAGGGCGCAGCGGAACGCACCCGCAAAGCGGCAGCCAAAGCCGCCGAGAAAACGAAGCAGACAGCGGCGTTTGTGGCAAGACACCCGGCGGGCGTGGCAATCGCTGTCGGGGCGCTGCTGCTTTTCATTATGCTTCTGTCCGGGCTGTCCTCTTGTGGTGCAATGTTTTCCGGCACGTTAAACGGCGTGCTTGGAACGTCTTATACGTCCGAGGACAGCGACCTTGTGGAAGTGGAAAATGCCTATGCCGGACTGGAAAGCGGGCTGCAAAACGAGATTGACGCTATCGAAAGCACCCACCCCGGCTATGACGAGTACCGCTATGACCTTGCAAATATCGGGCATAACCCCCACGAATTAGCGTCCTATCTGACCGCAAAATACCAAAGCTACACCCGCGCCGAGGTACAGAGCGAATTACAACGGATTTTCAATCAGCAATACAAGCTGACGCTGACCGAGGAAGTGGAAATACGCTACCGGGAGGAAGAACGCACCGACACATGGACAGACGAGGACGGCAACGAGCATACGGACACCTACACGGTACAAGTGCCTTATGAGTATTACATCTTAAACGTCAAGCTGACGAACACCCCGCTATCCACCATTGCGGAAAATAATCTGACCCCGGAACAACTGGAAATGTACCGGGTGTACTTGCAGACAAGCGGGAACAAGCCCCTTATCTTTGGCGGCGGCTCTCCCGACACTTCCGCGTCCGAGGATTTAAGCGGCGTGGACTTTGTAAACGGAACGCGCCCCGGTAATACCGCTATCGTTGACCTTGCAAAGCAGCAAGTCGGAAATGTGGGCGGCTATCCGTATTGGAGCTGGTACGGCTTCAACTCCCGCGTGGAATGGTGCGCCTGTTTTGTGTCCTGGTGCTACGGGCAAATGGGGCTTTCCGAACCGCGCTTTGCCGCCTGCCAGTCGCAGGGTATTCCGTGGTTTACCTCTCACGGACAATGGGGAGCGCGGGGCTATGAAAACATTGCCCCCGGCGACGCTATCTTTTTTGACTGGGACTTAGACGGCAGCGCAGACCATGTTGGGCTTGTTATCGGCAGGGACGAAAGCCGCGTCTATACCGTTGAGGGCAATTCCGGCGACGCCTGCAAGATTAAGAGCTATCCCCTTGACTATGCCTGTATCAAAGGGTACGGGCTGATGAACTGGAACTGACATACAACAAACACATTTGAAAATCGAAAGGAGAAAAATCATTATGGCTATGAGTAAAATCGAAAGAATTGAAAAGGAAATCCAAAAGACCCGTGAGAAAATCACGGAGTATCAGAACAAGCTGCGCGGACTGGAAGCACAGAAAACCGAAGCGGAAAATCTGCAAATCGTTCAGCTCGTGCGCTCCATGCGCCTGACCCCGCAGGAGCTTACCGCTATGCTTTCCGGCAACGGTATTCCGGGCATTGCCCCTATCCCCGCAGACTATGAGGAACAGGAGGACAATGCAGATGAAGAATAAAATCCTTGCAAGCCTTACCGCACTTTGCGCCGCCCTTGTCCTTGTGGGCGGCTTTTCTGTTACTGCCTACGCGCAGACCCCGACGGAGGAAACCGACGACAGCGGCGTAATCGTGGAAACCGAACCGCAGCCCCTTACCCCGGAGGGCAACATGACCCTTGTGGACGACATCGACGGGGACGCTGCCGAGGATAAGCAGTTTATCGTCGTGAAAAGCAAAGGCGGCAACTATTTTTACATTATCGTTGACCGGGCAGCCGAGGGCGAAAATTCCGTCCACTTCCTAAATCAAGTAGACGAAAGCGACCTTATGGCGATTATCGGGGAGGAACAGACCGAGCAGCCCCCGGCTGTCTGCAACTGTACCGAGAAATGCAAGGCGGGCGAAGTAAACACCGCCTGCCCCGTCTGCTCCGCAGCCATGAATAACTGCACAGGCAAGGAAGCCGAGCCGGAAGCACCCGCAGAGCCGGAGAAACCCAAAAACAGCATGGGCGGGCTTCTCATTTTCCTTGTTGTGGGACTTCTTGGCGGCGGCGCAGCCCTCTACTACGTTAAGTTTATGAAACCGAAGCAGAGCGTAAAAGGCGGCACCGACCTTGACGAATTTGATTTTGACGAATACGACGAGGACGAGCCGGAGGAAGAAGCTGACAGCGCAGATACCGAACAGGAGGACGAGGAAGCATGAAACTTGTGATTTGTGAGAAGCCCAGCGTCGGGGCGGCGGTTGCCGCCGCCCTTGGCGTTACGGGTAAAAAAGACGGATATATCGAGGGGAACGGTTATGTTATCTCTTGGTGTATCGGGCATTTGGTACAGCTTTCCGAAGCTGCCGCCTATGGGGAGCAGTACAGAAAATGGAGCTACGACAGCTTACCCATTCTGCCGCAGGAATGGCAGTACACCGTAGCAGCCGACAAGGGAAAACAATTCAAAATCCTAAAAGACCTCATGCGCCGCGCCGACATTTCGGAAGTCGTGAACGCCTGCGACGCAGGACGCGAGGGAGAATTGATTTTCCGATTTGTCTATGAAATGGCGGGCTGCAAGAAACCCTTTACCCGTCTTTGGATTTCCTCTATGGAAACGGACGCCATCAAAAGCGGCTTTGACAATCTGAAGGACGGGCGCAGGTATGACGCTCTCTATCATTCCGCATTATGCAGGGCAAAGGCTGACTGGCTTATCGGCATTAACGCGACCCGCCTTTTCTCCTGCCTGTATGGAAAAACCTTGAACGTGGGACGTGTGCAGACCCCAACCCTAAAAATGCTTGTAGACCGGGACGCTGCCATTATGAACTTCAAGAAAGAAAAATATTACCATGTGCGCCTTATGCTCCCCGGCGCAGAAGCGGCAAGCGCGAAGATCTGCGCCGCTGATGAAGCGGGCAAACTGAAAGCGGCCTGCGAAGCGTCGGCGGCTGTCTGCACTTCCTTGACCCGTGAAAATAAAACCGCTATACCGCCGAAGCTCTTTGACCTTACCTCTCTGCAAAGGGAAGCAAACCGTATCTACGGGTACACGGCAAAGCAGACCCTTGACCTTGCACAGACACTTTATGAAAAGAAGCTGCTTACTTATCCGAGAACGGACAGCAACTATCTGACCGACGACATGGGCGACACAGCGGCGAGTATCGTATCGCTGCTTTGCGGCAAGCTGCCCTTTATGACGAGCGCAGCCTATGAACAGAGTATTTCCCGCGTTCTGAACAGCAAAAAAGTATCAGACCACCACGCCATTATCCCCACTATGGAACTTGCAAAAACTGACCTTACTACGCTGCCGGAAAGTGAAAGAAATATCCTTATCCTTACCGGGGCGCGTCTACTCATGGCGACCGCAGAGCCGCACGTTTACGAAGCGGTAACGGCGGTTTTCTCCTGCGCCGACCATGATTTTACGGCAAGGGGCAGGACGGTAATCGCTGCCGGGTGGAAAGACATGGAACGTCTTTACCGGGCAACCCTCAAAAAGAAGCCGGACAGCGACGACGAAAACGAGCTTGTGTTAGATGTGCCGGACTTTTCCGAGGGGCAGACCTTTGAAAATCCGGCGGCAAAAGTGACGGAGCATGACACCACACCCCCGAAACCACATAATGAAGCAAGCCTTTTGTCTGCTATGGAACGCGCCGGAAACGAGGACACCGACCCGGACGCAGAACGCCGGGGGCTTGGTACGCCTGCCACCCGCGCCGCCGTCATTGAAAAGTTAGTCAAAGGCGGTTTTGTGGAGCGCAAGGGCAAGCAGCTACTTCCCACCAAAGACGGCACAAACCTTGTCTGCGTCCTGCCGGACAGCTTAACTTCTCCGCAGCTTACCGCGGAATGGGAAAATAATCTGACGCAGATTGCAAAAGGAAGTGCAGCCCCGGACACATTCATGCAAGGCATTGAAGCTATGACGCGGGAGCTTGTGAAAACCTATCTTTTCCTTTCCGAACAGGACAAGGAGCGTTTCAAAGAGGAAAAGCCTGTTATCGGGAACTGCCCCCGCTGTAAATCCCCTGTCTATGAGGGAAGAAAAAACTATTACTGTTCCAACAGGGATTGCAGCTTTGCCATGTGGAAAAATGACCGTTTCTTTGAGGAACGCAAAACCGTCTTTACCCGGTCGATTGCCGCAGCACTTTTGAAATCCGGCAAGGCAACAGTCAAAAAGCTGTATTCCGTAAAAACGGGCAAAACCTACGACGGAACAGTGCTGTTAGCCGACACGGGCGGCAAGTATGTGAATTATAAAGTAACCATTTCAAAGGACAAACAACTTGAATAGCAAGCATAGGAAGCGGGTACCCACTTCCGTAAAATCCCTGCCACTCTAACCGAGCTTGGCGGGGATTTTGCTTGTTGGGAAGTTTCCCAAACCCTCTAAAAATTCTCAAAAATCTTTGGCAGAAATACGGGCGCACCGTAGTAGGACTATGTAACCACAAACGCAGCGTCCGCGCTGCCATACGCGAAAGGAGGTTTTACACATGGCAAGTTTGCGCGACAGCGTAAAGGACCATCAAGAGGAACTTAAGGACGGTATTGCATGGGTAGCATTTTGGAAACAGGGACGTTCATGGAACGCCGAGCTGTTTCATCTTGAAGTGGACGGCACTTTAGAACCGTTTGACAGGAGCCGGTTAGAGGAAATCAAAGCGGCTGACCCCGCCGCCGTTATCTTAAATGGCTACTACTGCGGGCATTTAGGCGAGGATATGAGCCTTGACGAGCTGACCGCCGGAGTGCGCTATCACTATGAAAACAGCATGAATGACCTTGACGGTTTTATCGGGGCGCATGACGACAGGCTTCCCCCGGAGGTTATCGAGGAAGCAAGAGCTGCCGCCCATGCAGCAGGGCTTCCCTTTTCCGAAAAGCCCTACCGGGACGGGGAAGATTTTGACCCTTATATATTTGACGGAAGCATGAGTATTGAGGACTACAAACTTATGCACCGCATGATTGAAAAAGAAAGGAGCAAGCAAATGGACGAATGGAAAACAGGTTATTCTTCATACGACCGCGACAGACTGGACGCCGCCGACAAGATGAAGATTGAGCGCGGTATCTATTTTGACACGAAAGGCGCGGATATTTCCCCGCTGACCGCCTTACCTCTTGCCGAGCTTGTGAAGCTGCGGGAGGAAAGCGCGGCTGCGGAACAGACTGTTTTTGAAAATCTGAAAGTACAGGCTTCCGCATGGGAGGAACAGGCAGGAAAGACCCTGCTATTTGACAAGGCGATTGAGTATGCGAGAATACCCGAAGTGAAGCATACGGCGAACAAGTGGCAGGACGAGGACAACGACCGCCACACCATCAGCAACCGGGTATATAAAATGAGCTACCATGTGTATGAAAATACCCGCTACGACAAGGCAGCACAGAAATCTATCCCGTATTCCTATACGCTGTCTTGGAACATCTACACCAACAGCCCCCACGGGTACGGACAGGCGAAAATCGCCGGACAGGACAGAAAGGTATTTGCTGACCGGGCGGCTATGGAAAAATATCTGAATGGGCGTATCAAGGCGTATGAAAAACTTTTTACGGAAATCTCCCCGGCTATCCCGCCGGAATACGCGGAACAGTTTAGGGTAAACGGGCAGCTCTTACCGGGCTACACCGTAGAGGGCGAGGAAATCAAGCAGCCCGCCGCCGACATTCCCGCCGCTGCACCGAGAACCGAGCCGGGACAGGAAACGGAACAGTTTGCAATCCTGATTGACAGCCGCACCCGCTTTGAAACGGGAGAACCGGGTGGCTACTGGCTTTCCATGCCCGCCACAAAGGAAGAACTTCACAAAGCTATGCGAAGCGTCGGCATTACCGCTGACAATCCGCAGGAATTTTTCATTCATGGGTATTCTGACCGGGAGGACAGGCACATTGCCTTACCGTATGACATGGTATGCGCGGCACAGGTGGACGAGCTGAATTTCCTTGCGGCACGACTGGAAACCCTTGACGCTTCCGGGATTGCCGCGCTGAACGCCGCCACACAGCGAAAGAACGGTTTTGAGAATATCGGGCAGCTCATTGACTTTACCTATAACGAGGACTTTTTCGTGCATATCCCCGAAGTACATAATCCCCGCGAATTGGGCGATTATTACCTTAACAAATCCGGCATGGTGCAAATGCCCGCTGAATGGAAAAACAGCATTGACCCTATCGCCTTTGGACGAAACGCCGCCGCACAGGAAAAAGGCAGCTTTACGGAATACGGCTACCTTGTGGAAAGCGGCGACGCATGGGAGAAACACTTTGAGGGGCGCGATGTGCCGGAGGACTACCGCATTATGAGCTACCCGCAGCCGACCGTCGAACTGGACGCAGCCCCGGCAGTACAGGCGGCTGTTCCCGAAGCAACGCCGCAGGAGCCACGCCCGGTTATCCCCATTGTCTTAACTTCCGAGAAACCCGCCGAAAAGCTCAAAGAAATAACTGACCGCTTGGAGCAGGGTATTACGGAGCTGTTCGACAGCGAGCGTTACAAGGAATATCTGCGCGTCATGTCAAAGTTTCATAATTACAGCTTTAACAATACGCTGCTGATCACCATGCAGAAGCCCGACGCTTCTCTTATCGCCGGATTTTCCGCATGGAAAAATAACTTTGGACGAAACGTGATGAAAGGACAAAAGGGTATCAAAATCCTTGCCCCGTCGCCATTCAAGATTAAAAAGGAAATGGAGAAAATCGACCCGCAGACACAGAAAGTCATTATCGGTAAGGACGGAAAGCCCGTAACCGAGGAAAAGGAAATCACGATACCCGCCTTTAAGGTGGTATCTGTCTTTGATGTATCGCAGACCGAGGGCAAGGAAATCCCCGACATTGCCGTAAATATGCTGACCGGGGACGTAGAGCATTACAAGGACGTTTTCGCTGCCCTTGAAAAGACTTCCCCTGTTCCCGTTGCTTTTGAGAAAATCGAGGGCGGCGCACACGGGTACTACCACTTGGATGACAAGCGTATTGCCCTTGATGAGGGCATGAGCGAGCTGCAAACCTTAAAAACCCTTATCCATGAAATCGCCCATGCGAAGCTCCATGACATTGACCTTAACGCCCCTTTGGAGGACTTGGAGAACAGACCCGACCGCCGCACCCGTGAGGTACAGGCAGAAAGTATCGCCTATACCGTGTGCCAGCATTACGGGCTTGATACTTCTGACTATTCCTTTGGGTACGTTGCCGGGTGGAGTGCCGGACGGGAGCTTGCCGAACTGAAAAGCTCTCTTGAAACAATCCGCAGCACCGCAGCGGAAATCATCAACAGCATTGATGAACATATCGCAGAGTTGCAAAAGGCACAGGAACAGGCGCAGACTTCCGAGATACAGGAAATCGGGCAAGACGCACCACCGCAGGAGCAGCCGGAAATCCCCGTACCCGACGCCACTATCAGCATAAAAGAAATGCAGGACTACGGCTATTCTTGGGACGGTATGTTTCCGCTGAAACAGGAAGCCGCCGAGCGTTTGTTTACACAGGACGGTATCGAGGTTTTCCGTATCTATGAGGACGGCACCGAGGGAGCCGTTACCAGTCTGACCGATTTACAGGAACACGCAGAAAAAGGCGGCTTGTTCGGTGTAGAAAAGGAAACTTGGGAAGCCCTGCATGAATACAACGCCATGAAGCAGCAGCTACGGGAAAGTGAGCCGACAAAGGAAGCTCTTTTACTCTATGGCAAAGAGGACAGCTACGGGATTTATCAGTTAGCCCGCGGCGACGCCACAAGGGACTTGCGCTTTGAGCCTTACGACCGCCTGCAGGCGACGGGACACACCGTAGACCGGGCGAATTATGAGCTTATCTACACCGCGCCCCTTACGGCAGACATTACCCTTAACAGCATTTGGGAAAAATTCAATATCGACCACCCGAAAGATTTTAAGGGACACAGCCTTTCCATTTCCGATATTGTGGTGCTTCATCAGAACGGCGAAAATACCGCCCACTATATAGACAGTATCGGTTTTCAGAATGTGCCGGAGTTTTTACAGGAGAAGCAGCCGCAGCTTATCCCCGACGAGCATTTGACCGGGGAACAGATTAAAACGCCGCGCGGCAGTTTTTATGTATCGGATATGAGTGTTGAACAGATGAAAGAAGCCGGGTATGGACTTCATCATCAATCCGACGACGGGAAATATCTGATTATGGGAAACGGTACGCGGGCGTTTGCCGTTGCCGCCGAGCAGCCGGAAAAAGCTAACCCGTTAAAACATATCGAGGACACTATCGAGCAGAACGACAATAACTTTGACGGTATCATCAACAACACGCCGCAGACGCCGACCGTGGACGCTCTGGAGCAGAAAGCAAAGGCGGGCGAGGTTATTTCTCTTACTGACCTTGCCGAAGCGATTAAGACCGACCGTGAAAACGGCAGGGGCAAGAAAGCCGCAGCGAAAGAAAAGCCCTCTATCCGAGCGCAGCTCAAAGCGGATAAGGAACGGACGGGAAAGAAGAAACCCACGAAGCAAAAATCGCAGGATTTGGAAAGGAGCTGACCTATGAATAAGTTTGAAGATGTGGACGTAATCGCTTCCCTTGAAGCGATTATGAAACAAAATACCGCTTTTTATCAGAATGATTTTGACCTTGATAGAAACATTTTACAGAAAGCGGCGGCAAGCCCCACAGCCGAGGACAGGCGGCTTTTATGGTTTTCCCGCCCGTCCGGGACGAGCTGCTTCCGGGAGCGCGACGTTTTTCTAAAAGGCACAAGACAGCATAACACATGGCGGTTTTACGGGGAACAGACGCGCGATAAAGTCCTTGCCTATGCGGTGGAGCTGACCGGGATTGTAAACGGAAAAATCAAAGGCAATCTCTATGAGCTTGACTATCCGCAGCATTTCCGGCACGTTAAGGAACAGGCATTACCCGCAGATAATTACACGCTGCTCTATGAGCATGGAGAACGGGTGCAGCCCGCCGGACAGTATCTTGACGGCAATCCCGACCCGCAGCTTGGGAAGTTTGAACGCTTTGAAGCGCAGCCTAATGACCCGGAAGCATTGCATTTTCTCATGCGGGAGGAAAAGCGCAGCTATGACCGCTTAAAGCCGGGGGATTTCAAGACGCATATTACCGCATTGCATGACAGCCGGATTGAAGCCGAAGCACAGCGTATTGTAGCGGAAATGAAGCGGCAGGACAGCCCTAACAGCCCCAACAAAACACATTTCATGGTGGAGCTTTCGCCTTACTTTATGCAATTAGCTTCTACAAAGGACACCGACCGTCTGTTTGCTATGCTGCCATACAAAACACTTTCTTTTTCTAAGATTGAGGGCAGGCATGGCACTTTTGCATTTTTAGACAAAAGCGAGGACAGAAGCCGGAATATCCGAAAAGCGCGCCCCTCTGTCCGGGCGCAGCTTACCGCAGACAAGAAAACAGCCGCCCCGAAAAAGGCAGCGGCAAAAAGAAAAAATCACGATTTGGAGGTATGAGCATGAATAGATTTACTGTTGAGGAAACAAACCTTTTGAGCATTTACCATGAGGGAAGCAAGGTGCAGCTTATAGAGAACATGACCGCTGCGCTGCCTTACATGGACGCGGGATTACGGGAGCTTGCAAAGCGCACCCTTTCCAAAGTAGGCGCGCTGACCGAAGCCGAGTACAGGGAGCTTGCCGTTTATCCTGCTGATGAAGTATGACCGGGATTAAGCGGCTGACGCCGCGACAAAGCCGCAAGGTAAACACCCTTGTGAAAAAGGAGTGCTGCAACTGCGAGAATGGCAACTGTATTTTACTGGACGACGGGGACACTTGCGTATGCCCGCAGCTCATTTCCTATTCCCTGCTCTGTAAGTGGTTTCGGATTGCCGTACTTCCTCTTGATAAGCTGCTCTATGCGGAACTCTATCAGACCGAGGACTGGAAGAAATGTACCGTGTGCGGCGCGTCCTTTGCGTCGAAGTCAAACAGCGTCAAATACTGCCCGGACTGTCGGAAGCGGATTACCCGCAGACAGGCAGCCGAGCGCATGAGAAAAAAGCGTACTCTTGTTACGCAGTAGGGGCGAAAAAAGCCTTTGATTGCAGGGCTTTTCGGACACAAAAACAAAGAGGTAAAGGATTGATACCTTTACCCCTAAAATCGCGGTTCTACTGCGTAACATTTCAAAAGCTGCACCTATGAGAAAACGGGCGCGGTGGCCAACATATCGGCTGCCGCGTCCGTTCTTTTTTTTGCGCTCATTTATCCGCGCTCTGCTTCTTTTTCCCGTTCAGGCTGACGTTCCACTTTCAAAATACTGTCGATATTCTTCTTGATAACGTCGTATTCCTTGACCTGCTTTTTCAGCTTCCCATAGTCGGCATACAGGGCTTCTTTCTGCTCTTGAAGTGCTGCGTACTCTGCTTGCAGGGCGGCAAGGCTTGGTAGCTTGGTTATCCCCGCCGCCTTAATTGCCTTTGCCGCTGCTTCATAGAGAATAATATCGCTCTCATGGGCTGTCCGGTATTTCTCCTTATCTTTTGCCTTGCGGTAGGCAGCATAGGCGGGCTTGGTCTTTTGATAGGTATTGATATTCTTGATAAGCAGCGTCATATCGGTAAGCCGCTTTTCAACCTCTTTCAAGCTGTCCGCTGCCTGTTCGCTTGCTTTGGCAACTTCCGTGATTTTCGCGGTCAATTCTGTGTACTGTTCAATCTTATGTTCTGTCAAGAAATTCATGGTTTTCGCTGCCTGTTTCAGATTATGGATTTTTGCCCATTGCTCATAGCCCCGGCTTTCCTGCACCTTGATACTGTTCTGAATATCAATGAGCAGACTAACGCCGCCGCGATCTGCGCGGGGAGCTTTCGCAGCGCGGGCGCGTTTGCCGCTTATCCGTTCTCTGATAGCTTCCTCTGTATAATCTGCGCCGAGGGTTTTTAAGCGGGTAAACCGTTCCTGTCCGGGAGCGCGGCAGGATATATATTTTCCCTGCTTTATCTCATAGCCCGCCGCCTGCAATTTGGATAGCAATTCTTCAAAACTTGATACTTGGGGAATGAGCGCGTCCACGGCAATTTTCAGCTTGCCTTTCCAACTGGTACCTGTTTTCTCTGCCTGGTACTCTGCATAGCTTTTTCCCTTGCTGCCCCGGTTCGGAAGGACAACTGATAAGCCATGTTCCCGGCACAGCTTATCGCTCATGTTCCGTATACCGTAATAGCTGCGCTTGTTGGAATTGTACTTGTGGTGGTCTACGAAATTGACCGCGCAGAAAATAATGTGGTTATGGATATGCCCCTTGTCAATGTGAGTAGTCAAAACATATTCGTGCTGACCTTTGGTTACTGCGTCGGCAAGCTGCCGCCCGATTTCATGGGCTTCTCTGTAATCGACTTCTCCCGGCTCAAAGGCTTGTATCAAGTGGTGGGCTAAATTGTTTCCCTTATCCAACGCCTGCGACAGAGTAAAGGCAAACTCAATGTCTGCCGTTTCATAGGAGCAACCGAAAGAGGACACAAGCATTTTTTCATCAGTCTTTGCCGGATTTTGGATATAGTCAAGGGCTTTGTTTAGCGTTCCTTTAATAGGCTTAATCTTTGTAACCGCCATATTTCCGCAAGCACCCCCTTTATTTCTTCTATGTCCTCTTGGTAGACGCTGCCTGTACTGTTCACACGCTTTGCAATCTGATTGACGTTGACGCCGATTTTCTGTATCTCCGCTGTCATAGCTTTTATGTCGGTATGGTCTACTTGCAGGATATACCCGTCAATGGCAATCTTCCTAAGATACGCTGCCATATTTCGGGTGGGTATCAGTTTCATCTTTTCAAGAATTAAATCCCGTTCTGCTTCCGTTACTCTGAATTTGATTTGCACCGTTCTTTTTCGTCCGTCCATGCGTAAATGCTCCTTTCCATTCCGAGGGTTTGGGACACTTCCCAACAAGCAATTTTCAACCGATACGCCGTAGTGCGTGAGGGCGAAAATACGGAAGTGGGTACCCGCTTCCTATGCTTGCTACGAATGTTTTTATCCTTTAGGCTCTTATCACCTACTACGGAGAAAAAGCGATTTTGCCAAACTTACGCAAAAGAAAAACGCTGCAACCTCAAAAAAGATTACAACGCTTTCTAAATCCTGTTCAGTTTTAAGTCGGACATTCCTATTCGCCCTCTTTTTCGACTTCGGAAATCTCCTTTGCCGTTGCGGTTACAATCCGTATGCCTTTATCGCTCATACCGTCCAGCAGCGCGTCAAGCTGCCGCCGCTGCGTGTTCTTCTCCGGCGGCGTTTCTAAAAGGAATTGGTCTACGGATATATGGTAACGCTGTATCAGCTCAAAGAATATCTGTAAACTTGGGTGCTGCCCCCTTGTTCTCAATGTTCGCAAGGTAGCGCGGCGAGATAAACATTTCGTCGCCTACTTTCTTGCGGCTCTCCTTGCATCCCTCACGCGCTGCCTTTATCGCTGCCCCAAAAGCCTTAAAGTCGTATCGTGGTACTGGTCTTTTTGCCATAGTTATTCACCCTATTACATTTTACTGTTCCCCTTTCTTCTTGGATATGTCTACGTAGTTCTATCAGTTAGCCAAAATAATTCATATATATATATGTTGACAACAAGCTGCTTTTGTATATAATATTATATAAAAGGGGGGAATGTTTATGTTACATAGCATGCGTATTCGATAAGCATTGAATCAAAAAGATTTTTCCCATTTTCAATATGGGCTTTTTTGTCATGCTTATTTTGCGTATGCTATACAACAAAACTAACGACGTATAGACATAGTATAAAAACTATGCCTTAATTTTGTTGTAGTATTATATGTATAAATGCAGGTCAATGCTCATGTTGAGAATTGACCTGCAATTTTTTTGCGCAAAAGGAGAAATATTATGCTTGAAAAATATTGGATAAAATGTCCAATTTGTAACGGAAAGACGAGGGTTCAAGTATTTTATAATACGGTATTAAGAAATTTTCCTCTTTTCTGCCCTAAATGTAAATTAACGCATATCGTTGATGTTGAAAAACTAGAAATCATAATCAAAAACTCTGAAAAACAAACTTTTTAATTTTGAAAAGGAAGGATATTTAAATGAAACACTTACCTAAAAGTACACCTACGGAAATATTGAATGACCCATACGGATTTACTTACAAAGAAATGTCGGAAGTAATTGGAGAGGATAAAGCAAGAGCCTTATATACGGAATTGTATAAACAGCCATTTCACAAAGAAAATCTATCAATATCAACAAAAAAAGTCTATAAAAGTAGCGATACTGAAAAGTATGTTTATGAATTGAAAGATAACAGGTATATTGAAACGGTTTTTATTAAACGGCGAGATGGTGGGACTGTTTGCGTAAGTACGCAAGTTGGTTGTTCTGTTGGCTGTATTTTTTGTGAGTCCGGACGCAATGGTTTTGTTCGTAATCTAACACCGTCTGAAATTGTGCAGCAGGTTGTAT
>ENA-OQHN01000236-OQHN01000236.1-human-gut-metagenome-genome-assembly--contig:-NODE-236-length-21051-cov-3.901023_pt1 | contig 21051 bp, 23 predicted proteins | sample MGYA00242564_ERZ504721 | MGnify/ENA primary metagenome ERZ504721 (study PRJEB26092, sample SAMD00036212) | human gut metagenome | host: Homo sapiens | study: EMG produced TPA metagenomics assembly of...
CCGAAGAATCCCGCCTCCGCGGCGGCGAGCTCATCAACATGGATGCGTTCAAAAACGGCAAGTAATTTTAACAATCTGAACAATAAAAGTCCTGCACGCAATGATAAGCTGTGCAGGACTTTTTTACTATATTCAATTTAATATTTTCATCACAAATACGTGTCCACAACGGCCTGCGTCTCATCGCGCTTTGCTTCCATTTCCGCCACAAGGTGAAACTGGTTGCGTGCGCGGTCTAAGTTGTGCTGCGGGTACTTCGTCTTAAAGTACACATCGCCGTTCAGGTAGTCCGCAAGGAAGCGGATGCCCACCTCAAACGTCATCAGCTTCGCGCCGTCCGGCAGCGTGCGGATTTCCGTCTCGGTCAGCGCCTTGCCGGCTTCGCCGAGGAAGCCTTCCGTATACGCCTTAAAGAGCGGCACGCTGAAGTGCACCTTCGTCAGATCGGTTTCGTCCTCCGCACCGGTGGAAGCGCCCGCGCGGATGGAATCACCGAAGTCAAACGCCGCAAGGCCCGGCATCACCGTGTCAAGATCGATGACGCACACCGCGTCACCCGTCGCATTATCGATCAAAACGTTGCTCATTTTCGTGTCGTTGTGTGTCACCTTCAGCGGCAGCTTGCCCTCCTCAAGCAGGTTCATCAAAAGCCCGCAGTCCGTTTCGCGTGCCTTTGCAAATTCCAGCTCGGCCGCAACATTCTTTAAGCGCCCGGCTTTATCCTCACGTACCGCGTCCATCAGTTGCCGGAAGCGCGCCGGGGTGTCGTGAAAGTGCGGGATGACCTCGTGCAGCGTCTCTGCCGGGTAATCAGAGAGCATGTTCTGAAACGCACCGAACGCCGCGCCGGATTTTTTCAGCATCTCCGGAGATTCCGCAAAGTCATACGCCGTTGTGTTCTCCAAATTGATCGTCGATCGCCAGTAGTTGCCCTCACTGTCGATATAATAATCCTTGCCGTCGTTCGTCTTTAAAACCGTCAGCGTGCCGCGCTTCGGGATTTTTGCCGGCCTTTTCAAGCTTCTCCGCCAAAAAATTTCGTCACGTGCACCATGTTGTCCATAATCTCATCCGGGTGTGGGAACACATACCCGTTCACGCGCTGCAAAACAAAGTTGCCCTTTTCCGTGCGCGCCAGAAACGTGTCGTTGATGTGCCCGCCGCCGTACGGTTCAATGGAGCTTACACAGTCGCCGTAAAAATACGCCTTTGCGGCCTCGTTATAAAGAATTCTCTTTTTGTCCGCCATGTTTTATCCCCTTAGAGTAAATTTAAAACCGTCAATTATTGATGATGATGCGCAAGATTTCGGAACCGCCCGCCGCGGAGAGATCCATCGCGCCGCTGTACCGCTCCAAAATGCCGCGTACCACTTCCATGCCGAGCACCTGCGGCTTTTTCGGCTCAAACAGCTTATGTACAAGGTCGTTCACGGAGTTCTTCGTCGCCGGTGTGCGCTTTTTCTGCTTTTTCTGCGCCGAGTACACCGCCTCAAACGTGATGCGGTTTTCCACCGGCAGCGCTGTGATGCGCACACGCGGCTCCTCTGCGCCGGAGTGCTCCGCGCAGTCGATGGCGTGCGTCAGCATGTCGTTCAGAATCGCGCAGAATTCAATGGTTTTCAGCCGCACCGCGCCAAGCTCCACATTGCTTTCCAAAACGATGCCGCAGTGTGCCGCGTAGGCCGCCTTGCCCGCCAGCACTGCATTCACATACGGGTTTTCGCTGTATCGCTGTAAATACGGATCGTGCAGAACGGTTTCCTCTTTGATGATATTCAGTACGCCTTCGCAGCTGCCGTCCTGCGCCTCAGCCGCAATCTCATGTAAAACAAAATCATGGTGCTCCTGCGCGTTCTTTGCGTTTGTCACGTTGCCCACCATCGCGCGGAAATAATCCGCCTCCGCGCCGAGCAGCTGCTCGCGGTGCTCCGCCGTGCAGGCACTCTCCTGGTACTTTGCCGCGTTAAACGCCGCACGCACCGTAAACGCCAAAACAAGGTACAGCGCCGCTGTCAGAATAAGGCGCTGCGTTACGCTGTTCAGCCCGAAAAAAGCCGACAAAATTCCGTTTGCGCAGAATAAACAGACAACAAGCGCCGCACAAAGTCCCACAGACAGCACCGAAACGCCGCGCTGTGCAAAATAGCGAAACGGGTGTGCCAGCGTCATAAAAGAGAGGAATGTCAGCACAATGTACAGTAAGCTGCCGATGACCGCCGACCATATGCCGTCGCCCGCAAACGGCAGCGCTTTCAAAAGCGTGGTCGTCACGGGCAGCAAAAACGCGTAGTTGCAGATCATCAAAAGAGAAAGGCTCAGCTTCTGCGCTAAATTGTTCGTGTAGAGGAATACCGCCGCAACCAGCAATAAGAGCACATTCATTCCGTTGCCGAATTGCCCCGTCGCGTCGTTAAAGGCAGGGGAGAGCAGCAGATTCAGCAAAATAGAAAGCACAAACACGCCGCCCGAAACAATGGCCTCCGCCAGCAGCCGAAAGCGGCTGTTTAAAACCGTCAATAATAAAAGTGCATTGCACAGAAAAACGACCGGTAAAAGCATTTTAAAACGCCTCACTTTTCCAAGTTTGTATGCGCGAACCCCTAAATCGCACACAATTTTTTTCAGTATACCATATTTGGCCGCTTCTTTCAACAAATTCCACAAAGAAATGTTCCGCAGCACGAATTTTTCGACACTACGGAACACATTTATGCATTATACAATTCTATATTTCTTAAAAATCACCCCATGCGGCGGTTCTGCTTGCCGGTGACAGACTCAATCTCCATGCACCACACACCTGTCGATTTCGGCCCCGTTTCTACGCAGCTGGTTTCCTCTTTCGTCAAACTCGGCACAAAACGGTCGCAAAGCAGACGCAGCGCACGGCGTTTTTCATCGAAATCGATTATTTCTGTCACTTTGCCGCGCACCACAGTGGAGGTATAGAGCGTCGTCAGCCCCTTTTCGTAGATCGTCGGGTTTTCCACAAACAGCAGGCAAACCTGCGGATTTTCGCGCAGAGAGTTGACCTTCAGCCCCTCCGGCGCGCTGTGGAAGAACAGCTTCTCGCCGTCACGCACCACGTTCAGCGCCACCGCATACGGCGTGCCGTCCGTCGCAATAAGGGAAAGTGTGCCGTAAGCGCAGCGGTCAATGACCGCAAGCGCATCCTCGCGGGAAATCGCGCGGTCGGCGCGGCGCATTTTGGTCATGTCCGGTTTTGCCATATCCATAATAAACAACTCCTTGTCCTTTGTTGGCCTCAGTATAGCATTGCATAGTGCCGAAAACAACCGTTTTCAAAAAAACGCGAACTTTCGACGAGAAATTGCAAAATTTCGCATAAGCCCTTGTTTTATTCCGGGTTTTACAGTATATTTAATTGGTATGACTTTCGGAAAGGAGCGCAATGGACTGCACGGCAGTCCATATCTGTATATATGGGAAAACACAGAAGCAAAAAGAAACATCAAGCTCATCGCGTTCGATCTGGACGGCACCACGCTGCACGGCTTCGCGGAACTTTCAGAGCGCAACCGCCGCGCCATGGAAAAGGCGAACGACGCAGGCATTCTGGTCGTCCCGGCCACAGGACGCGTGCGCAATTTTATTCCGCCGTGCCTCACCGAGCTGCCGTTTATTCGCTACGCCATCACCTCAAACGGCGGCGCCGTGTGGGATATTCTGGAAAACAAAGTGCTCTGCACCGATCTCATTCCAACCGAGACCGCGCTCGAAGTGCAGAAAATTTTTGACGATTACGAGCTTTATGTGGAATACTACGTGCACGGGCGCGGCGTTACAAAGCGCGGCAACCCGGATAAAGCCCGCACCGTTTTCGGCTTTCCTGAAGAAAAATATTACTTCCTCACAAAAGATTATACGTTCACGGACAACCTCTCCGCGTATTTAAAAGAAACGCACGCCGAGCCGGAAAAGATCAATATGATGTTCATCCCGGAAAGCGTCCGCCCGGAAATTTTGGCCCGCCTGCAAAAGTTAGGCGGCATCGAGCTTACATTCTCGAACGTCGATAACATCGAGATCAATAAAAAGGGCTGCGATAAGGGCACCGCACTGTATTCGCTCTGCAAGGTTCTCGGCATCGATCCCAAAAACGCCATGGCGGCGGGCGATAACGGCAACGACCTCGGCATGCTGAAAGCCGCAGGCTTCGCCGCCGTCGTCGGCAACGGCATAGAGGAAGCGAAAGCGATTGCCGATGCCGTCGTCGCACCGTGTATCGAAGACGGTTTCGCGGAAGCCGTGGAGCGGTTTGCACTGAGATAAAAAGAAAAATATAAAAGCACCATTTGAAAGGAACCAAACTATGCTGAATGTCAACGGGGTCGCCATCAATTTTGATGGTCAGAACCTCTTTTCAAACGTCAATCTCCAGTTTTTGCCGGGCAACTGCTACGGCATCATCGGCGCAAACGGCGCGGGTAAATCCACCTTCCTGCGTATTTTGTCCGGCGATTTAGAGCCCAGTAAGGGCGAGGTCACGTTTGACCCCAAATACAGAATGTCCGTTCTGAAACAGGACCACTTTGCTTACGAAGACCAAACCATTTTTGATACCATCATGCAGGGCAATGCAAGGCTGTATGAGATCGCACAGGAAAAAGACGCGCTGTACGCAAAGCCCGATTTTGATGAAGAAGACGGCAACCGTGCCGCCGAGCTTGAAGCCGAATTCTCCGAGCTTAACGGTTGGGACGCCGAGACCGAAGCCGCAAAGCTCATGCAGGGCCTCGGCCTCGACAGCAACGATATGTATAACACCATGAGCACTCTGAACCAGACCGAAAAGGTTAAAGTGCTCTTGGCCCGCGCGCTGTTCGGCCAGCCGGATATGATTCTCCTTGACGAACCGACGAACGGCCTCGACGCCAAAGCCATCACATGGTTAGAGGATTTTCTCATTGAGTACGAGGGCACCGTCATCGTTGTCTCCCATGACCGCCACTTTTTAAATAACGTCTGCACCCATATTGTCGATGTCGATTACGGCAAGATCAAAATGTACGTCGGCAACTACGACTTCTGGTATGAGTCGAGCCAGCTCATGCAGCGCATGATGCGCGACCAGAACCGCAAGGCGGAGGAAAAAATCAAGGAGCTCCAGAACTTCATCCAGCGCTTCTCCGCAAATAAATCGAAGTCCCGTCAGGCGACGTCCAGAAAGAAGCTGCTCGATAAGATCACCGTCGAAGAAATGCCCGCGTCCTCCCGCCGCTACCCGTATGTCGGCTTTACGATGGACAGAGAGCTCGGCAAAGATGTCCTCACCGTCTCGGGCCTTACAAAGACCGTAGACGGCGTAAAGGTGCTTGATAACGTCACGTTCACCGTCGGCCGCACGGATAAAATCGCGTTCACCGCATCAAACGAGTTCGCCGTGCCGACGCTTTTCAAAATCTTAATGGGCGAGCTGGAGCCGGATGCCGGCACATTCAAGTGGGGCGTTTCGACGAGTCAGTCCTATTTCCCGCAGGATAATTCCGCCTATTTCACCGATACGGAAGATTCTATCATCCGCTGGCTCGAGCAATATTCCAAAGACACCACCGAAACGTATCTGCGCGGTTTCCTCGGCAAAATGCTGTTCTCCGGCGAAGACGTCTATAAGCCCGTGCAGGTGCTTTCCGGCGGCGAAAAGGTGCGCTGCATGCTCTCGCGCATGATGATGTTCGGCAGCAATGTACTCCTGCTCGACCAGCCCACGAACCACCTCGACCTCGAGTCCATCACTGCCGTCAACAACGGCCTCATCGATTTCAAGGGTGTCGTGCTGTTCGCATCGCACGACCACGAGTTCACCCAGACCGTCGCGAACCGCATCATCGAAATTCTGCCCGAGGGCGGCACGTTCGACCGCGTTACCACCTACGACGAGTACCTCGAAATGCGCGGCTAAAACCCGTATTGAATACGGCTAACCCGCAAAAGTTGCGGCTGATTCATTAGTCTCCGGACAAGCTTTTATCGAAAATTTCAAAATCCGTGTAACCTGCCGATATAAAACGCCTACTTATAAAGTGAAGGGGAAGGGAGGACAAAAGCATGAAGGAAGACCATGAGATCATCGAGCTCTACTGGGCGCGCAGCGAAAGCGCCGTGCACGAAACGGACGCAAAGTACGGGGCAAAGCTCCACACGCTCTCCGGGCGCATTCTGCCCGAAGCAGAGGATGCCGAGGAGTGCGTCAACGATACGTACCTCGGCGCATGGAATGCCATGCCGCCGCAGCGCCCGCTCGCGCTCTTTGCATTTCTGGCGCGCATCTGCCGCAACATCGCGTGCGATAAGTTAGACAAGCTCCGCGCGAAAAAGCGCAGCGCAGAGGTCTCCGCGCTCACGGAGGAGCTTTCGGCGTGCATCGCAGACCCAACAGCAGCAAGGGAAGCGGAAAGCCGCGAGATTGCCGAAGCCTTAAACAGCTTTCTCTCGACGCTCCCCGTCGATGCCCGGCTCTTTTTCATGCGCCGTTACTGGTATATGGATTCCGTAAAAGCCATCGCCGAAAAGTACGGCTGCGGCGAAAGCCGCGTCAAAACGTCCCTCCACCGCACGCGTGAAAAGCTGCGGAATTATCTCCAAAAGGCAGACATCTGGCTTTAAAGAAAGGCGGGAACAGTATGACAGGTATCGATTTGTTCAAGGCCCTCGGCGGTGTAAAGGAAGAATATATCGCGGAAGCGGACGGCAGCCGCAAGCTGCCGCACGTGAAAAATGTCACGCTGCAATGGTGTGCCGCGCTCGCCGCGTGCGTGTGTCTGCTGCTCGGCTGGGGCTTCATCGCGCAGCACCTCGGCGGCATAGCCGATTACACCGGCGACGAAACGAAAGTCACAGGCGCCGCCGAGACCGCGCAGGCAGACGGCGCAGATCAGGGCACCGCGCCCGCCATCGGCGGCAAGGTCGTTTTGCCTGTGCGCATCACGGCAGAAACACAGCCCGTAAGCGACGTGAAGGTCTTCACAGACGAGGAAAAAATCGGGCAGATCATGCCGCTGCTTCTCTTAAAGAACGCGGCGGAAACGAGCGACGACCCGAACGCATACGGCGGCTCGGCTAACATTTTCACGCTGGAATACGCAAACGGCGAAACGAGTACGATCACGGTTTACGGCAATCTGTTCTATAAAAAGGACGACGGCCCGTGGTGCGATATTCCGTACGAACAGGCCGAAAAGCTCGAAGAGCTCGTCCGCAGCCTTGGGTCCGACGAATAAAACCGTAAAATTTGACAAAAAAGGCAAATAAGACTGGATTTTCCCGCGGTTCCCCGCTATAATAGAAATAATGTCTTTCTCCGCATAATCTTGCGGAAGAAGAAAACGAAAACGCTCTGAAAGCGTAAAAAAGGGGAATTTGCAAATGGAAATTGCAATTACAGTCTTGCTGCTCATCGTGGGTCTCGTGCTCATCATCAAGGGCGGCGATTTCTTTGTGGATGCCGCATCGTGGATGGCGGAAGCCTCCGGCATTCCGAAGCTTATTGTCGGCGCAACGGTCGTCAGCTTCGCGACCACTTTGCCGGAGCTGCTTGTCTCCATCTTTGCGGCGCTTGACGCACGTGCCGCAGAGGCACTTTCGCCCGGCAGCGGCATCGGCATGGTGGATATGTCCATCGGCAACGCCATCGGCAGCGTCACGGCGAACCTCGGTCTCATCATGGGTATCGCGCTTGTCGCCATTCCTATGGCAATCCGCCGCAAAGATTACATGCTCAAAATGATTCTCATGCTCGTGGCTGCCGCTGTCACCGTATGTTTCTCACTGTTTGATAACGGCGTCGGCGTGGTTGCCAGCATTTTGCTCATCATCATTTTCGTCATTGCCATGTACGACAACATCCACGAGGCCGTCGTCGCCGTCAAGGGCGGGGCAAAGGGTCAGCAGCTCGATGAGCCCGTCACGAAAAAAGCCGTCATCACCAATGTTGTCAAGTTCCTCATCGGTGCGGTCGGCACGGTCGCCGGTGCACAGCTCCTTGTCGATAACGGCTCCGCGCTCGCTTCCATGTGCGGCGTTTCGGATCGCGTCATCTCCGTCACCATCATCGCCATCGGCACGTCTCTGCCGGAGCTTGTCACCACGCTCACCGCCATCGCGAAAAAGCAGGGCTCGCTCTCCGCAGGCAACATCATCGGCGCAAATATCATCGATCTGACCTTGATTCTGCCCGTATGTGCGCTCATCTACGGAAGCAAGCTCCCCGCGTCGCCTACCGTCGCCATGGTCGATATCCCGGCATGTCTCATCATCGGCATTCTGTCTGTCGTGCCCACACTCATCACGAAGAAGTTCTCGCGCTGGCAGGGCGTTTTAATGCTCGCCGCCTACGCCGTCTATATCGTGCTTAGCGTCATTGTTATGGCATAACTTGTAACTTTTGTAACGAAAGCTCCGTTTTCAAGAAAAACGGGGCTTTTTTATGCACTTTTCAAATCATTTCCTCTTGACTTTTCAGCGCTCTGTATGCTAAAATGTAACAGAAGTGTAACAAATGTTATTGCTTTGTAATTTTTGAATGTCAGGTGAGAAGTGCATGCAGGCGGCAGAAATGCAGATAAAAACCGAAAACAGTGTTGAGGCGGCAAGCGCCATTCTTCGCACACTGCGTCATGCCGTGCCGGTGCTCTTGGCCTTGCTTATCGCTTTGCTCGCCGCCGCACCCGTTTTGGCGGATGAGACCGATGAAGCGATAACGGATACCGAAACCGTCTCCGCCGAACCGACGGAAGACCTCCGGGACGATTACACCGCCGTCGCCGCGCAGCTGGAAGCCGTCGCGCGCGCAGAGGGCAGAGATATGGCAGATAAAATGCTCAGCACTGCCCTGCACAGCCTCACGGGGACTTCGGTCGATACTGATGACGTCGAAAGCGCCGCCTCTGCGGCTGCGCCCGAGGCCGCAGAACCGAAGGCCGTCGTCGTCAACGCTTCCGCGCAGGCGGGCACGAAGTGGTCTGCAAAGGGCATTCTGCCGTTTTTGGCCGTTGTGCTGCTGGCGCTTTTAGGTCTCTCGTTTGCCGTGCGCCTCATGCGCCGCCGTCGTGTGCATTCGGCCCGTGCTTATTGCCCCATGCGTGACCGCACTCTGAATGACACTGCGTTTCAAGGCCGCGCACATTCCACTTTATAAATCCGATCATAAGGAAAAACATACTTTTCCTCTCTTTTCGGCGCCGCTCGGTTCTCGGGCGGCGCTCTTTTTTTCGCAAACCCGCATAAATCTCTTTTTGACATTCCTGAAAATCCCATTTTTAAAAATGCACACAAATCCATCGTCAAACTTTATTCATATTTTACGCAAAAGCGGTTGACAAATCCTGACTTTTTCCGTAAACTGAACGTATTGCGTTTGCATCTAAAACCAAATAAAATCGGCTGTTCCGGAAAGGTCGCTAAAACGGGCAACACACAAAGCGTTGTGTTGCTTTTATCCTGTTCGGAAAAGTGTTTCTGCCGCGGCCGGATCGCGGGCGAAAGCCTGCGGCCGTGAAAAATCCTTTGCGGAAGCAGTACGCATCATGCAGCCGGGGTGTGTGATTCACTGAGACCGCGCAACTTTCGGGGGACAAGGGTCCCACCAAACCGCAAAGGGGATGCTTTCCATGTTAAAACCAATCATCACGCTCAAAGACATTGCAGTATCGTTTGACGGCGAGCAGGTCTTAAAGAACTTCAACCTCACCATCGGTGACGGCGAGTTCGTAACACTGCTCGGACCCTCCGGCTGCGGCAAAACCACGGTTTTGCGCACCATCGGCGGCTTCGTCACACCGGATAGCGGCGATGTCTTTTTTGGTGACGAGAAGATCAATAACGTGCCACCGCATAAGCGCGCCGTCAATACGATTTTCCAAAAGTACGCGCTTTTCCCGCACCTGAACGTCTATGAAAACATCGCGTTCGGCATGCGTCTCAAAGGCAAGAAAGAAGACGAAATTCAAAAGACCGTCACCGAAATGCTGCATATGGTGAACCTGAACGGCATGGCGCACCGCGGTGTCGGCCAGCTTTCCGGCGGTCAGCAGCAGCGTGTCGCCATTGCGCGCGCCCTCGCAAAACGAGCCGAAGGTGCTCCTCCTCGATGAGCCGCTTTTCCGCGCTCGATTTTAAAAGCTGCGCAAGGATATGCAGAACGAACTCAAAAAAATCCAGCAGGCCATCGGCATCACGTTCATTTTCGTCACGCACGACCAGGAGGAAGCGCTCTCCATGAGTGACACGGTCGTCGTCATGGATAAGGGCGAAATTCAGCAGATCGGCTCGCCGATTGACATCTACAACGAACCGAAAAACGCCTTCGTTGCGGACTTCATCGGCGAAAGCAATATTCTCGACGGCACCATGATCGAAGACTATCTCGTCGAGGTCGCCGGTCAGCGCTTCAAGTCGCTCGACAGAGGCTTCGGCAAAATGGCCCCGGTCGACGTCGTCATCCGCCCGGAGGATATCGACATCGTGCCCACCGGCTCCGCCGCCGCACACATCAACGGCGTCGTCACCAGCGTCACGTTTAAGGGCGTACACTATGAGATTATCGTCGATGTTGACGGCTTTAAGTGGATGATCCAGACGACCGACAGCGCCAACGTCGGCGATAAGATTGGCCTTGCGCTCACCCCGGACGACATTCACGTCATGGCGAAGTCCGTTTACTCCGGCACTATGGGCGATTACAGCACGTTCAGTGACGAAATGGAGGAAGCGCTCCAGGAGGAGGGCAGCGAACATGAGGACTAAGCTCATCTCTGCCCCATACACGATCTGGATGACGCTGTTCATCATCGTGCCCATGGGTCTTGTGGCATTCTTTGCCTTTACCGATAAAAGCGGCGCTTTTACGTTAGATAACATCGCGCGCGTCGGCCAGTATTCCAACGTCTTCCTGCGTTCCATCTGGCTCGGCGCACTCGCAACGTTTATTTCGCTTCTGCTCGGCTACCCGCTCGCGTATACCATCGCCAAAGCGGCGCCGAACCGCCAGAGCTTCCTCATTTTGCTCATCATGCTGCCCATGTGGATGAACTTCCTGCTGCGCACCTACGCATGGATGTCCCTCCTTGAGGATAACGGCCTCATCAACAATATGCTCGCCGCCGTCGGTCTGCCGCGCATCCACATGATCAACACCGCGGGCGCAGTCGTCCTCGGCATGGTGTATAACTACATCCCGTACATGATCCTGCCCATTTACTCTGTGCTCACCAAAATCGACAACAGCGTTATCGAAGCTGCGCAGGATCTCGGTGCAAACAACCGCAATGTCTTCCTTAAAGTTGTCCTGCCCATGAGCATGCCCGGTGTCATTTCCGGCGTTACCATGGTGTTCGTGCCCGCTGTTTCCACATTTATTATCTCTAAAATGCTCGGTGGCGGCGGAAACCTGCTCATCGGCGACCTCATCGATATGCAGTTCCTCGGCTCGGCGTATAACCCGAACCTCGGCTCTGCCATTTCACTTGTCCTCATGGTCATCATTCTCATCTGCATGGGCATCATGAACCAGTTCGACGACGGTGAAAATGTGGGAGGAGGTATGATTCTGTGAAAACGGCTTCCAAAGTCTATACGGCGCTCATTTTCATCTTTCTTTACGCGCCCATCATCGTGCTCATCATCTTCTCGTTCCAAACGATACGGGATACCTGCAAAGCCGCACCCAGTTTTTCCGGCTTTACTACTGCGCTGGTATCAGCGCCTGTTTGAGGATCGCTATATTCTGGAGGCGCTGCTCAATACATTGATCATCGCCGTCGTTTCCGCGTTCGCTTCCACTGTACTCGGCACCATGGCGGCGGTCGGTATCAACCGCATGAAGCGTATGCCGAAAAAGGTCATGATGAACATCACCAATTTTCCCATGGTCAACCCGGAAATCGTCACCGGTGTTTCCATGATGCTTCTGTTCGTCGCGGCAGTCAGCCTGTTCGGCGGCAAAAGCCTCGGCATGGCGTCGCTCATCATCGCGCACATCACGTTCTGCCTGCCGTATGTCATCCTGTCCGTTCTGCCGAAGCTGCGCCAGATGAACCCGAACCTCTTCGAGGCCGCGCAGGATCTCGGCTGCCCGCCGGTACGCGCGTTCTTTAAAGTCGTGCTGCCGGAGATCATGCCCGGCATCGTCACCGGCATGATCATGGCGTTCACGCTCTCCATCGATGATTTCGTCATCAGCTACTTCACAAGCGGCACCACGCAGACGCTGCCCATCTACATTTATTCCATGACGAGAAAGCGCATCTCCCCGGAGATCAACGCGCTTTCCACCGTGCTCTTTGTGTGCATCATGCTCTTGCTCATCATCATCAATGTCCGCCAGGGACGTGAAGAGCGCCGTGCCAAAAAGGCAGAAAGGGAGCGTGCCTGATGAAAAAGAAATTTTTTGCCATCTTTTTTGCGCTTCTGGTGTTCTGCACCGCAGGCGTGCCCGCCTTTGCCGATGAAGCCGACGACTGGGATTTTTCCGAAGAATACCCCACCGCAGAGCCCACCGGTGTGACCATCAATGTCTACAACTGGGGCGAGTATATTTCAAACGGCACCGAGGGCTCGCTTGACGTCAATGCCGAGTTCACCCGTCGCACCGGCATCGAGGTCAACTACACCACGTTCGACAGCAACGAGTCGCTGTACTCCAAACTCGCAGGCGGCGGCGCAAGCTACGATGTCATTGTCCCGTCCGATTACATGATCTCAAAGCTCATGAACGAGAACATGCTCGCGGAGCTGGATTTCAGCAATATCCCGAATTTCGAGTACATCGACGAGCAGTTCCGAAACCCCGATTACGACCCCGAAAACAAATTCTCCGTGCCGTACACATGGGGCACCGTCGGCCTGTTCTATAATACCGATTATGTCACCGAGCCCGTCACCAGCTGGTCTATTTTGTGGGACGAGCAGTACAGCGGCAAGATTTTGATGTTCGATAACCCGCGCGACGCGTTCGCCATCGCACAGGAGCGCCTCGGCTTCTCCCTCAATTCCACCGACGAAAGCGAGTGGGAGCAGGCGGCTATGCTTTTAAAAGAGCAGAAGCCCCTCGTACAGGCGTACGTCATGGATCAGATTTTTGACAAAATGGAAAGCGGTGAAGCGTGGCTTGCACCGTACTATTCCGGCGATGCCGGCACGCTTGTCGAAAACAACGAAAACATCAAGTTCATCGTCCCGGAAGAGGGCACGAACTACTTTGTCGATGCCATGTGCATCCCGGCAACGGCCGAGCACAAAAAAAGAAGCCGAACTGTACATCAACTTCATGTGTGACCCCGAAATTTCCGGTGCGAACATGGATTTCGTCGGCTACGCCACCCCGGAGACCGCCGCGAAAGACTATCTTGATCCCGACGCCGTCGCAAATCCCATCTACTACCCGGATCAGGACGTGCTCGACCGCACGGAGGTTTTCGTCAATCTCCCGAGCGAGACGAGCAATCTGCTCGATACACTCTGGGCAGAGGTCAAAATGGGCGGCCCCGGCCAATCCGCGGTTCTCATCGCCATCATCTTAGTCTTCCTCGCAGTCTACATCGCCATCATCATCTGGAAAAAACAAAAGCGCAAGCGCGAGATGATGTAACAACTGCGTCAATAGAAGTATATTGAAAGCTCTTCGAAAATCACTTTCGGAGAGCTTTTTCTCTGTCTGGGCTTTTTATCAAAAGGCTTCGCCTTTTTAGGAAACCCATGCAACTGGGTTTCCTAGTTTTGGTGTAGGTAAAAGGTGTTTTGTCGGCTGTGGACGACGGCTTAGGGCGCTGCCCTAAGAACCTGCAAGCTTTTGAAAAAGCTTGCGCAAAACTTTTTACGTTCTTAGCGTCTTGCAATTTCCTCTGCACCTCGGTATAATGTGGTTAGATTCAAAACAGAAAGCAAGGATGAAAAACCATGAAAATTCAGAATGTTTCGGATGCCGCTTTTAAGAAGTACGGCAAAGTCATCACGGGGCTCGATTGCTCCGACATTATCGCCGCCATGGCGGAAACGCCCTTGCCCTGAGAACGTCGTCTATGTGCCCCGGTGCAGAAATCTCTCGAAAGCTGCGCGTCCGCCAAAGGCATCGCCTACACGCTCTACGGCGGCATGCCTGTGCAGATTGGCTACTGCAACGGCAACAACCATAAGTTAAACGGTCTCGAATATCACCGCGATAGTGAAGTAAACATCGCCGTCACCGACCTCATCCTGCTCATCGGCTCCGAGCAGGACATCGAAAACGGCAAGTACGATACGTCTAAGGTCGAAGCGTTCCTCGTGCCCGCCGGCACCGTTATCGAGGTTTACGCCACCACGCTGCACTATGCGCCGTGCAATGCAAACGACGGCGGCTTCAAGTGCGTCGTCGCGCTGCCGAAGGGCACGAACACCGACATCGAAAAGCGCGCGCCGAAGACCGAGGAAGACAAAATGCTTTTCGCCCGCAACAAGTGGCTGCTTATGCACCCGGAAGCGGCAGAAGAGGGTCAGTACGTCGGCCTTGTCGGCGAAAACATCTGCGTTTGATTTGCGTAGAACGCCGTAAAACCGAACAACCGGGGCATACCGCACGGCACGGTGCAGTATGCCCCTTTTCGCTCAAAATCTATCCATAATTAGGGGGAGACCCATGACATTTTATGATCTGCTCTGGTATTTTACCATTTATTCGTTTTTAGGCTGGTGCTCGGAGGTCATTTTTGCCACCGTCACCACCGGCAAGTTCGTCAACCGCGGCTTCTTAAATGGCCCCGTGTGCCCCATCTACGGCTTTGGCATGTCGCTCGTGTTGCTCGTTTTGCTGCCGTTTTCGGATAACATCCCCTTGCTGTTTATCGGCGGCGCGCTGCTCACCAGCGCCATCGAGCTTGTCGGCGGTTGGGCGCTCAAAAAATTCTTCCACACCACGTGGTGGGACTATTCCAACCAGCCCTTCAACCTCGGCGGCTATATTTGCTTAAAATTCAGCATCCTCTGGGGCCTGTGTGTCGTCGTCGTCATTCGCATTGTTCATACGGCTATCGCGTCTCTCGTGCACTGGATTCCCTTCACGCTCGGCGCAATTCTGGTCGGTATTTTCATCGCGCTGTTTATCACGGATACCATCGTCACCGTGCTTACCATCCGCAAGCTCAACGAAAAGCTCACCGTCATCAACGATATGTCCGCGCGTCTGCGCAAAGAGAGCGACGCTATCTCGAACGGCCTCGGTCGCCTGACGCTCCTTGCAGACGAGAAGATCACCGAGCAGAAGCAGGAGTTCAACGAAAAAGCCCGCCCTGTCCTCGAAGAGAAGCTTCAGGCACAGCGCGCTCAGCTTTCGGAGAAGTACGAAGAATACCGTGCGTCGCTGGAAGACCGCCGTGTGAAAGCACAGAAGTCTGCCGAAGACCTCCGTGCCCAGTGGAACAGCGTTACCTCCAAGCTCCAGCGTCATACCCAGCGCCGTTTGCTGCGCGCCTTCCCGACCATGAAAAACGACCGCACAGACGAAGCACTGCGCCGCTTGCGTGCGTGGATGGATGAAAAGAAGGAAAACTGATGCGTCGCTATGTGGAAAACGTTCCGCCCTCGCTCACGCAAAAGGAGCTGCATGACCGTGCCTACGCACTTTTGTATCGCGTCTTAAAGGACGAGTGGGGCATCGCATCGCCCGTTGTGGAAAAAACTCCGCTCGGCAAGCCGTATTTAAAAGGGGAGAACATGCCCCATATCAGCCTGAGCCACACGAAGGGCATCGTTTGCTGCGCCGTGTCGCGGAAAAATGTCGGCATCGATGCCGAATATCCCCGCCGCGTGCGGGGGAGTGCCGCAGAGCGCGTCTGTACGCCCGCAGAGCTTTGGGACATACAAAGCAGCCCCAATCCCGCCGCGCGCTTTCTGGCGTACTGGACGCTCAAAGAGAGCATCTCCAAGTGCCGCGGCACCGGCCTTTCGGAATCGTTCCAAAACTACGAGATCACCTTTCAGAACGGCATGCCGCATCTTAACGGCTACACGCTCTTTTTCGAGCAGTACGGCGTGCATTTTCTCGCCGCCGCCGAGGAAGCATAAAGCATAGCCGCCCCGCATACCTATGACCGAAAAGAAAGTCTTACCCGGTTTTCTGCGGTGAAAGGTGGCAGCAATATGATTGTATCGCTCGGCGCGAACAAAAAACGAATTTTGGCGGTGCTTGTGCTCATCGCCATAGCCGTCAGCGCGTTTTTCCTCATCCCGCGCGGCGAAAAGCGACAGACATTCCCCGGTATGACGGGGGAGGAGCGCCTCGCGTTTTTAACGTCCTTCGGCTGGGAGGCAGAAGCGGAGCCGCAGGATGTGCGCGAGGTCGTCATTCCCGCAAAATTTAACGATGTCTATGCGGCGTATAATACGATGCAGCAGGCGCAGGGTTTCGACCTTTTGCCCTATGCCGGCGAAAAGTGCACGCAGTACCGCTACCGCATCACAAACTACCCGAATACGCCCGATGGCGTCTTCGCAACGCTCCTCGTCTTTGAGGGCAATATCATCGGCGGCGATGTCGCGTCCGGCGCAGAGGATGGCTTCATGCACGGCTTTGCGGCAGACAGCGCCCGCTATGAGATGCCGAAGTCGGTCATCAAAGAGAGCGCGTCGCCCGCGCCGAACACCGGCGAATCCACACAAAATCCAACGGAAAGTGAAACAACATGAGACTTGATAAATTCCTTTCAAACGAAAATATCGGCAGCCGCAAGGCGGTCGGCACGCTGGTGCGCAGCGGTGCCGTCGCCGTCAACGGACAAGCCGTGCGCAAAAGCGATATCCAGATCGACCCCGAAAAGGACGAGGTCACCGTCAACGGGAAGCCCGTGCGGTACAGCGCGTTTGTGTACATCATGCTCTATAAGCCCTCGGGCGTGCTCACCGCCACGCGTGACAGCCGCGCAGAGACCGTCTTAGACCTCCTGCCGCCGGAGCTTAAGCGCCGTGATCTGTTCCCTGCAGGCCGTCTCGATAAGGACACCACCGGCCTTCTCGTTTTAACGAACGACGGCGAGTACGCCCACCGCATGTTGGCGCCGAAAAGCCACGTCTGGAAGCGTTACCGCGCTACGCTCGACCTGCCCGCCGAAGAAAGCGACATCGCGCGCTTTGCCGCCGGCATCAAAAGCGGCGAAAACGAGTTTGCCCCTGCCGTGCTCGAAATCAGTAAGGACGATCCCCACATCGCGTGGACGGAAATTCGGGAGGGGAAGTTCCATCAGGTCAAGCGTATGTTTTCAGCGTGCGGCAAGACCGTCACGGCCCTTCACCGCGAATCCATCGGCGCTTTAACGCTCGATCCCACACTTACGCCCGGCGAAGCGAAAATTCTCGATCCGAGCGCCGCTGCGTTGGTTTTTGAAAAACCTGCACAAATAATCTGAACAAAAAGCATCAAGAATTTTTGCCGTTTATTTATTTTAACTAAACTCAAAGGAAAAAGTTTGGGCAAATAAGGACTGTTCAGGGACCCGATTTTCTGCTATACTTAGTGCATTGAAAAGAGACGTTGTTCGTCACATATGGCTGCCAGGCTCTGACGCATAACAACCCATCATCAGGAGGAAAAATCTTATGGCAAGTGTAACACTTAAAAATGTCTATAAAATCTATTCCGGCGGCGTTACCGCTGTTACAGATTTCTGCTTGGACATCGAAGACAAGGAGTTCATCATTCTCGTTGGTCCTTCCGGCTGCGGTAAGTCCACCACGCTTAGAATGATCGCAGGCCTCGAAGAGATCAGCAAGGGTGAGCTTTACATCGGCGACCAGCTCGCAAAACGATGTTGCTCCTAAGGACAGAGATATCGCAATGGTGTTCCAGAACTACGCTCTGTACCCGCACATGACCGTTTATGACAACATGGCATTCGGTCTGAAGCTCAGAAAGACCCCGAAGGATGAGATCAAGCGCCGCGTTGAGGAGGCTGCTCGTATCCTCGACATCTCCCACCTGCTCGACAGAAAGCCGAAGGCTCTTTCCGGTGGTCAGAGACAGCGTGTTGCTCTCGGCCGTGCTATTGTCCGTGACCCGAAGGTCTTCCTGCTTGACGAGCCGCTTTCCAACTTGGACGCTAAGCTCCGTGCACAGATGAGAACCGAAATCGCTAAGCTTCATAAGAGACTCGGCACCACCTTATTTACGTTACACATGACCAGACCGAGGCTATGACCATGGGTGATAGAATCGTTGTTATGAAGGACGGCATCATCCAGCAGGTCGATACCCCGCAGAACCTGTATGATCTGCCGGTCAACGAATTCGTTGCAGGCTTCATGGGCTCCCCGCAGATGAACTTTATCGATGCTACCCTCGTTAAGGAAGGCGCAGATTATTACGTCACCTTCGGCGCAGCTAAGAATTAAGGTTCCGGCAAACAAGGCTAACGCTGAAATTGCTAACTATGTTGGCAAAGAGATCGTCTTCGGCATCCGTCCGGAAGACGTACACGATGAGCCGGAGTTCATCGAGAAGCACCCGGAAGCCAGAGCTACGGCTGACGTTGAAGTTACCGAGCTGATGGGCGCAGAGACCTATCTGTACCTCAACTGCGAAGGCAACGCTCTTACCGCTCGTGTTGAGCCGACTTCCACCGCTAAGACCGGTGACAAGATCACGATCGCTCTCGACATGAACAAGATGCACCTCTTCGACAAAGAAACCGAGAAGACCATCCTCAACTAATCGGTTTTATAAACAGCATACAGACGGCGTTCCCAATCGGGAGCGCCGTTTTTGCGTATCACACGTGCCGGTATTCTTCCTCACAAGCTTTCGGCACAGGTCGCGCAGCTTCACACCGAATCTGTCTGCGCTGCGCCTGGCATTTCACTATCTTTAAAAAGCATTTGCATCGTGCGAAAACTGTGGTATACTGAAATCAGAACATTCAGAACATAAGGGAGTGCTTTTACATGTTTGTAACAGAAGATATTCGCTATATCGGCGTAAACGACCATGACGTAGACCTTTTTGAGGGACAGTACACCGTAGAAAACGGCATGTCCTATAATTCCTATGTCATCCTCGATGAAAAAGTTGCCGTCATGGATACGGTAGACGCCCACTTCGGCGTGGAATGGCTGCAAAACCTCGAAACGGAGCTTAACGGCCGTCGCCCGGATTACCTCGTTGTGCAGCACATGGAGCCGGACCATTCCGCCAATATCGCCGTCTTTATGGAGACATACCCGGAGGCGCAGATCGTCTCTTCTGCCAAGGCGTTCGTCATGATGCAGCAGTTCTTCGGCACGGATTTCCCGGAGCGCAAGGTTGTCGTCGGCGAGGGCAGTACGCTCAAGCTCGGTCGTCATACTTTGACGTTTGTCACCGCGCCCATGGTGCACTGGCCGGAGGTTATCGTCACATACGACAGTACAGATAAAGTTCTCTTTTCCGCAGACGGCTTCGGCAAGTTCGGTGCGCTTGACGTGGAGGAAGATTGGGCAGATGAAGCCCGCCGTTACTACATCGGCATCGTCGGCAAGTACGGCGCACAGGTGCAGGCGCTCCTTAAAAAAGCCGCCGCGCTCGACATCGCCATCATTTGCCCGCTGCACGGCCCGGTTTTAAACGAAAACCTCGGCTATTATCTTGATAAATACAACACATGGTCGTCCTACGCGGTCGAGGACGAGGGCGTTGTCATCGCCTACACCTCCGTCTACGGCCATACGAAAGAAGCTGTGGAGGAGCTTGCCGAAAAACTGAACCAGCGCGGCTGCCCGAACGTCGTTGTCGCAGACCTCGCCCGCTGCGATATGGCGGAGGCCGTTGCCGATGCGTTCCGTTACAGCAAGCTCGTGCTCGCCACAACGACCTATAATGCGACGATTTTCCCGCATATGCAGAGCTTTATCGACCATCTCACCGCTCGCAATTATCAGGGCCGCACCGTCGGCATGATTGAAAACGGCGCGTGGGCGCCTATGGCGGCAAAGGTCATGAAAAAGATGCTGGAAACGAGCAAGAACCTCACCTACACGGATACCACCGTCACCGTAAAGTGCGCCTTGAACGATGCCTCCCGCGCCCAGATTGACGCCCTCGCAGATGAGTTGTGCAAGTAAACTGAAATTGAAGCTTTAAGCAACATCCCGGTCGTAAAATTTCGGCCGGGATTTTTGTGCAAAAAGATGTCCTGTGATGGCCTCTCATGTCCTTGCTTTTTGCGAAAAAATGTGTTATACTGGCTAAAAGAAACAATAGTTCGATTAAAACGGTGTGCGTGAGCGTGCACAAAACCGCGTTTTGCGTGCAGTGAACGAACAGGCCTCCGTTTTTTAAGGGGGATACTATGCCCAAAAATCCGATTGTATTCACGCTCGATGGCCGTCGCTGCACCTGCCTTTTGCCGGAGGGAAAGCCCAAGCGGCTCTATGTGCTGTGCGGGTGGGAGATGGAAAAGCTGATGATGCTACTCGCCGAAGATGCGCCGGAGGTATTATTTTTTTCTACGGAAATCGACGGCGGCCGGGATTTCACCCCATGGGAAGCGGAGCCCATTTGGCCCGGTGAGCCGTTTTCGGGCGGCGGGGAAGGCTACTTAAAATTCCTGACAGACACGGCGCTGCCGTATTTAGAGGAGCGTTTCGGCGCGCCGGCGGAACCCGAAAACTGTGCGCTGCTGGGGTATTCGCTCGGCGGATTATTTGCGCTTTGGGCGCTGACGAAAACGGAAAAATTCGGTGCAGGTGCAAGCCTTTCCGGCTCTTTGTGGTACCCGCAGTTTTTGAAATATTTGGAGAACTGTCCGCCTAAAAAGGACACCGCAATATACTTATCCCTCGGCGACCGCGAACCGCTCGGCGGCCCGCCCGTCATGCGGACAGTGGGCGACTGCACGGAAATGGCGAAGGAGATTTTAAGCAATCACGGCTGCAAGGTATTCTTCGAGTGGAATCAAGGCGGGCACGGCAAAGGCGTCACCAAACGCTGGCAGCGCGCCGTGCGCAGACTTTTGACCATGATGGCAAAAACGGTGGAAAAGTAGATAAAATGCGGTTTTAATCGTTAAGATGGTGGAAAACGGAGAGGGGC